>Ga0210043_1000783_pt1 | contig 31918 bp, 46 predicted proteins | sample CryGeymet201501t_FD_183990 | JGI IMG/M metagenome (GOLD analysis project Ga0210043, IMG submission 183990) | Groundwater microbial communities from Crystal Geyser aquifers in Utah, USA - Crystal Geyser metaG 2015-01t (SPAdes) (version 2) | ecosystem: Environmental > Aquatic > Deep subsurface >... | reverse complement strand
TTTACCCTCCTGATGCGGACGCGGGTCGTTCCACAGGAAGTCTGCCAACTCGCCAAGTTCCTGATCGAGCGGGTTGCGCTCCGCGATCTCGGCGGTGGTGAATGTGATGTAACGGGGGTGGATCATTGTTTAGTTTCCTTTATTTGTAGGGGTATTACCCACTGTGGTTTTATTCAGTTCTTCCTTGTGGAGTGTATCCTATATACCCTCCAGCAAGGTCTCTCTTCACAAGGCCGCTCTTTTCCATCACTTCCATAATGCGAGCGACGTTGTGGGCTGGGGTGCGTTGAGCTACGTAGTTGAGAACGCGAGACTCCTGCACTGATTTCTTCCCTGCTTTCATGTAGGCTTTGAATATGAAGTGCCATATCTCGTCGATGATCTGGCCATGGGTTCCAGCTCCCATCTCTTTGAAGATTTCTTCCATGTAGAGCTCAGCCTCGATTAGCCAATCTATTGCGCGGCCTACATGATCCTCGGTTATGATGAGGTCAAGGGACTCGCTTACGGAAGCTACGAGAGAAAGTTTAAGTGCGTGAACGGTGCGGCGACTGCAGTAATGGAATAGTTTGGGATGGTCTGGCTTAGGCTCGCCTCCAGTCATGTGCCAATTCTCCATTCGGTTTGCTGCCTCGGGAGTGAAAGTGACTCGGCCGTAGAGTTTACTGCGTTGTTTGAGGCCGTCCTTTATTAGTTTAGTTTCTTCCTTATTCTCAGTTGCAAATTCGAAGAGCGGACGCAACGGTTGTTCGCCGCTGTAGATTAAAAAGGTGCGGGATATGAAACCCTGATCCCATGCACCTTCCGGCATTACAGCTTGCAAATAGGAGGGTGTGCAAGCGGCCATGATGGAAAGCTGGGGGCTCTTGATTTCGATCGGGATGGGAATGCTGCGGCGGGTCTCGGCATAGTATTTGCAATCGTAGAGGTCGGTGAGGGTATTCATAAACTCGTTCTCGTATCCGGGAAGAAGGACACCTAACTCGTTAGCGACTACTTGCAGGGAATTAAATACAACCGCTGAAGGCGTTTCGTTAGGCCGGATCAGGTGGCGGGAGGCTTTATTGAGTTCGTCGATTAGAGAAGCCTTTGTCATGCTCGAAGGGGATAGATGAACGTCTGAGAGGGAACCGATGAGTTCACGAATCCTCCATGTTACTTCGGTTTTGCCAACGCCGGGCGGGCCTACGAGAACGATGTAGAGATTGGGGTAGAGAATGCCCGAGGAAGTTCTGACCCACACCTTACGCTCTAGCGTGGCGCTGATTGTATAAATCGCAGCCCACTTGCGGAAGAGTTCCGGCGAAGTGATGTGCGATGTGTAGGATAGAAAATCCTCGACCCAATCGCTCATGTAAGATAGTCCTTAAGTCGGTTTTGTGGTTTGGGCTGGCGGTTGAAGCGGTCGGGCCAAACAACCATTCCCTCGGGATTGTCGATAAGCTGTTTCTTATCCTTGCTCATACCCGCTTTGCCCCAATTCCATCCGACCTGGGCCTCGAGCGGGACGGCGAAACGACGACCGCCGATGAGTTCGATTTCGAAGTGGAGCAAGCGCATCACCTCCTCGATGTGAGAGTCGGAGTTGTGCCAAGGGACTTGCAAGAGAATAGAGTCGTGGACCTGCATTAATATTTCGGCGTCGGGCTTGTTGCGCCATACGTTCATAAGACCAGAGTCGATCTGGTGACCTGTCATACTCTGTGGCGAGTATGCGATTGCCTCACGATGCGTAGTTGCGTCTGCGGCACGTCCGAAGAAATGACGCCGCCTGCCGTAGAGGGTGGTGAGGTAGCCGAAGTCGTGAAGTTGTTGAATAGTCCACTCATGCCAGCCCTTGATAAGAGGGAAGGCGGCGAAATAGCGCTGCTGAAAATTCTCGATAATCGAAACCTCGGTCTGCGTGTGCCCGGCCATGGTGCGGGGCGTTCCTAAATAGTTAGTGCCATGGCCAAGACGCTTGGCGAGGTCGCGATAAGACATGCCTCGGTCAGCGGGCTGATCTGCGATGGCCCTGTCAAGTTTTACATCTCCTGTCCAATCGAACTCACGCCAAGCCATACTGCAAACGCGGGTGTGAAGATCGCCTGACTCACACGCATCAAGGTAGCGGCCCGCCTCTTCTGCACCATGGGACTCGTAGAAGGCAGTCCAGATGATTGCACCTACGTTGCGCGCATCGGCCTGCTCAAGATCGACGTTGACGAGCAAGCGCCTAGGGTCGGCCACGAAAGGGTAGCGGAGGGTGTTATCCACGTTCTGCAAATTTGTGCCTGTTCCGAAGTCATTCTCGGAAGAGGAAAGGCGTCCGGTGTTGGTGCCTGCGATGTTGAGATTAGCCCGCATCCGTCCATCGGGGTCGATTTCAGTGTCAAGCCATGTGATCTTTTTTCTCAGCTCGCGCATCTTGAGGATGAAGTTTACGAGGGGTCGGGCGTAGAAATTGAGAGCCACCCGCTGCAGAGATTTCTCATCCACCGAGGCAACGTAGGCGCCTTGAGCGTTGCGTTTCTTGACCTCCTTAATTCGCATCGAGCCGTAGAAGAGGGTTTTAAGTTGGGTCGGGCTGTTCCAGTTTATCTCCGTATCGAATATCGCCACCATGATGCGCTGGAAGCGGGAGTTGAGAAGGGTGAGGCGGGCCTGCAATTCTTTCTGCGCTCGCTTGCGAGATGCGTCATCGACACGCAGGCCGCGCATGGAGATGTCTAGGAAGGCAGCCTGCTTAGCAAGGGCAAATGCGTATGTGTCTCGGATGCACTGAGCGGAAGCGTCGTGCTCTTCCATCAGACGCTCGTAGACTTCGAAGGTTACGCAGCAATCTAGGCCGTTGTAAATGTTGGCGGCCTCGTCGGAATTGAGGGTGCGCATCATCTGTGCGTCGAGCCCGGCGGTGTTGAATTTGCGCATCAGAAGGGGTCCTTGTATTCGACTGGTATTGAAAGGCTGTGGGCGAGAACGATTTCGGCGTTCACGCCTACGCTGTTGTCCCAGCCCTCAATCCGCAGCACCCACAAGGCGTATGATTTACTGATCATCCATTCGTTGAATGGAGCCCAGGACGCGGCGTCGAGCGGCATGTTGTGCTCGTTGGCCATATGGTGTGCGTAGCAGATGGGGGAGAAGAGCGGAAGGCCGTTCCACAACTCACGGGCTACGAAGGTGGCTGCGGAGTGGTAGCGGGCCTGCCGAACGAGGGGGTCGGGATGGGAGTAGGGAGAAGCTAAGTAAATCATATCTCATTCCCCATCTCGTTACGACGGAATTGAAGCTCGCGCATTACGGGCTCGAGGTGCGGGTGGCGGGCTGCGATTTCGAGAAGATCGCAGTCGTGGAGAGTATCGCGCTCGGTGCGAAGGCCGTAGTAAAGAATGGGTGCGCCTCCGGGTTCAAGAATTTGCATCATTCATCCTCTCTTTTCATAGTCGTGTGATCGGTGCGCATGAATTTCCAGCTCGGCTCGTCGGTGTAGATGGAGCCGAGGAAGCCGAGCCCTTTCTTCATCTCCGGTTGCAGGGAATGGTGCAGGAGCATGGTATCGCCTGCGAAGCGTGGCACGGGTATGCCCATTTTGCGCCAGAGATACTGCATGTCGTATTGGCCATTTTGCCAGATAGTTTCTTTCTCAGCAAGAATGCGCCGGACCCACTCCCACGCCTCGCGCTCTTCCGCTACCGTGCGCCAGTAGTTGGTGCGCAAACGGGACCAGAAGGGGATGACGAGGGCTCGATTGGCGGAGGTGGCGAAGCCGATTTCGGTGATGGTGTCACCCTTGGTCTCGATGTCGGCGGCGAGGAAGGGAGCCGAGACGATGTATTTGTGGTAAAAGTCCTCGATGTCTACGAGGGTGGGATCGAGGTGAATGTATCTGGACGGGCGAGAGAGGCGAGGTGTCTCGGACTCACGCTTTACTTTGTTTATATCCATGAAGGCGACGGGACGCAGGTTCCACTGTTTGTTGATGGCTGAGGGAGGCCAGGTAGTGATGACTTTATACTCGCCAGTGAAGTCGAGGGTGGGGGAGCCGCGCCACCGTTCGATCCCCGTCTGCTTGCACATGGCCCACAGGGGAAGGTTGCCGAGGCAGACCACGATGTTGGGCTTGGTGCGCTCGAGACGATTGCGAAGGGTGGCGAGGTGAGGAGCCAGATCAGCGGGAATGTAGTAACCGCGTTTGAGGTAGGGGTATCCGGCGATTGCCTTTGTCTTATCGCGAGTGCAAATGGACTCGGCCGAATGAGCGTAGAAAGGGAAAAGGGAGTGCTTGTGACAATCGGCCAAGTCGATGCCGACCTGGGAGCATATGCCCTTCAAGATGTAGCCCTGAGCCCCGGTGAAAAGGCTACCTTTCGCCTCGTCTTCGCGGGATGGGAAGTCAGTTAGGATGAAGATGCGGTCGGACATGCGAGCCTCGATATGGTTGTTTGATTAGATCAAAGGTATGGCTCACAGTCCGCAGTTGGTGCGCGCAGCTTCGGCATACTCTCCATTCATTTCCAGACCCAGCGAGTATTCAGCTCCCATTGCTTCCGCAACTTTGACTGCCATCCCCGAGCCACAGGTGGGGTCAAGCAGCCGCGTCGTGTCATCCACCAGCATACGAAAGAAGTGACGCAGCATGGCCTCGGGTTTCTCCGAAGTGTGGAAGAGTTTGGTAGTGGGGCCGGAGAAAGAATTGGCCACGGGCTTGACTATCTTGCGATCACCACGGGAGCAGAAGAAGGCCGTCTCGTAGGTGCGTCGAGGGCCCCGATTTGCATCGGGGATGATGCCTGCGTTGTCGGACTTGTGCCAGATGAGGGGGAAAGGATCAACGCGCCAGCCCTGGGACTCAAGCAACGTCCTCGTCTCGTCGTGGAATTTCATCGAGAACCAGAAGATCATGTGTGCCGAAGGAGAGCAAAAGTTTTGCAGAGTTTGGCCGAGATGATTGATCAACTCGAAGTATACATCAGGCGTGTCCTCGTATTGACCGCGCGACTGTGCGTTGCCATGACCTTTCTTATTCCCAACGTTGACTCCGTAAGGGAAGTCGCAATGAATGAGGTTGAAGGAGTCTGTCTCTGTCAGTCCCCAATCGAGGAAAGATATGTTCTCAATCTCCAGCTTGCGCTGCGGCGGGGCGGGCTCGGGTGCAGCTTCGCCTTCTTCCAGCGGCTTCGTGTTGCGCAGGCCCGGAGGCAAGGCGGTTAACTTGCGCTCGGCCACTTCTTTCCGGCGATCAAATTTGCGCTGGGCTATGTTGAGAGCGGAATTGAATTTATCCGCGTCTTGAAATTCTTCTGGAGCGCGTTCAAGTTCCTCCGCCACGAGCAGGTGCTGCCTGACCTTAGAGTCACTCACACCGAGTTCTTTCGCGGTGCGGGCTTGGGACCAGTCTTTTTCCTGCTGCTTGCGAAGGCTGTGGTAGGTGGAGATGGCGCGGTTGTGCTCCTGCCAAGTGAGGTCTTCGCGCTTGGCGTTCTCTTCTAACTCGATGAGGTGGAGAGTGATCTGGTCGAGGTCTTCTGCAAACTGGACAGAGATGGAAGTCCAGCCAAGGGTGCGGCAGGCTTCTAGGCGGCGCTCACCGGCGACGAGGATAAGGTCCTGTGTCACGACGGGAGGGTTGATGAGGCCCACGTTTTGAATGGACTCGGCCAACTCTTCTACATTCCGGAGTTCGCGGCGCTGCCGAGACTCACGGTCGATGATGATGGAGTCGAGGGAAATGGTGCGGAAGTTGGCAGATGTCATTCGGAGGACTCCTCTTTTGCGCACTCGCCTGCGATTGCGGAATAGGCGGCCGCGTCGATGTAGGTATCAGGCTTGTTGGAGCCGGAGAAGGTGCGGGCCATCTTCTGCAAGACATTGAACCAGGCCACGTCCTCGGCGGTGAGGTTTGTATTGAGCGGATCTAGAATGTCCCCGCCATACTTTCCGTGCAGATATGCGGACCACAGCAGTGCGCAATCGGAAAGATTTCCGTAAGGCGCTCCGTATTCACGGTCTCGATTACCGCCAGTAAGACGAGCAGCTTCAGCCAAATATTCAAGTCTTGGTATGCCTTGCATTTTCTTTCCTCCGAGGAAAGAGAGGGGCCACCATCGGCCCCTCCCTGCTTTTGCAATCAGGCTGCGGTGGTGCGTCCGATTTCGTTGTAGATCACATTCGGATCATTCGGGTCGGCCCGCTGTTTGACCTCGCCCAGGAATTGGCATCCGGCGAGTTCGGTCAGTCGTTCACCCAGGGAAGTGCCGGGGGTCTCCACGTCAATACCGCACTTGGACATGAATTCCTTGAGGCGGTTGAGGGTGCCCTCAAACTTGGCCTCCTCATTCGGGTCCGTGTTGAAGATGAAGTCGAGACGAAGGGGAACGCCTGCCGGGTTGCCATACTCGGCCAACTCGTCAGGGTCTACATCGTCCGAGGCCGAGACGGTGGTGCAGTTGATCGTCATCTTCTCGTAGCTGCCTTTTGCAGACTGCAAATCCTCCGGCGCATCGGGCATCTTCGTCACAGCCATGATGTAGTGGCCGATGGGAAGGGGAGGCGGCCGTTTGATATCTTCCATAGAGCGGTTGAGGGCGTCGGTAAAACGTGCCATGCGTTTCTCCTTTGATGGCAGGTGGAAATCAGGACTTGCCTGACAGTTTCGAGAAGAGCGTAGCGAGGCCCGTCTCGATCGGATACTCGGCGTCGATTTTCATCGGGGCCGGGTTCTTGAGGGTCAGGAGATTGGTTGGCAGGGTGCGGATGATACGCTTGACTGCGGCTCCTTGGCCTTTTGTTTCGAGGGATGCGAGGGTGTTGAAGTATCGCGGGATTTTGGGGCCGAGGGCCTTGCCGATGGACGAGGCGAAGCCCTGGATAGTGCCATCGCCTTGAGTGACGAGGTCGATGTGCGACATGATGATCAGGTTGGTGGCGAAGTCTTCCGAAGTAGCGGTAGCGACGACGGACTCGATTGCGTCCTGTGCGGAGTAGAACCATTGACGAGGTTCCTTCGCCGCAGGGTTCATAGCCTTGGCCCAGTTAAATGCGGCGCGCCCGAGGTTGGTGAGGGAGTCGATGACGAGGATGGTATCGGAGCCCCATTCGGAAGGCGTGCTGCCGTCTTCCCATTTGTCGAGGGCCTTGACCGCGTTCATAAAAGCGCGAGGTGCGCCGTCGGGTATCATGCCCGAGGGAGTGGATTTCATCTTGTCTCGGAATGATGTGTAGGAGACACGATCGAGAGCCTCAGGCTCTTCAGCGAAGAGATGGTTGACGAGGGCGTCAAGGCCGTTGTCGAGGTCAAGGATGCGGATGGTGTAGCCTGCCCTCGCAAGCGAGGTAAGTGCGCCGGTCTTGCCTACGCCGGAGTGCCCGATGAGCATCATCTTGACGAGCGGGGAAGAGGTGCGGGCTGAGAGAGGGGGCATCAGAACCCCTCCAGCTTTGTGACGATATCGTGGCAGCGGTTGAGGATGCGGCCGATGTGCGTGATTGTTTGTTGCGCTCGGCCTACGAAGGAGTCCGGAGGGGACTCAGGTTCTTCTGTTTCCGACGCGCTTGGCGTGTGGCCCTGTAGCTCGCCCTGCACATTCCCGAGCCGGGACTCGAGGACGGAGACGTAGTTGGCCAGGAGGTTGAGGTTGTCCAAGAGTTCGTGGCCTTGGCGCTGCCCGTTCGAGGCTGTGCATTCAGTATTGGTAGACATTTTACTGGACTCCTTTCAGGGGTTATCTGGGGACGGCCGGTTCCCACGGCTGTTCGTGGACGTAATCGCCTTCGATGAATTTGTTGCGGATCGAAGGGGAGCGAGCGCAAAGTTGCCGGTAGGGGCAGCCGCCGTAGTTGCCGCACGAAGCGAGATTCATCGGGAAGCGATGCTCACGTGTAGCTTGTTGCGCTTGCTCGATGGTCCACAGAGTGTTGTCGAACCATTCCGAAAGTTGATCCTGCGTGACGGTGATGGGCGAACGCTCGAAGCGGGTAAAGCCCACGGCAATCTGTGCGCCGTCGATGATGCCACCCCGCATGGGCTTACCGAGGATGGTTTGACCGGCCCAGGTGTAGCCGTAGAACTGATTATGCGGCTTGAACTGGTCGAAGAAACGAGGGCTGATGGTGGAGCCGGTAGTCTTTTGGTCCATCCACCACAGGTCGCCTGCGTATTCAACAACCCGGTCGATGTGGCCGCACCAGATAATGGAGTCTGTCATCTCGAGGGAGAAAGAAAGCTCGACGGCGGCCTTTCCCGATGCGAGGTGGTAGGTGGTGATGCCCGAAACGGACTCTTCTGCGAATTGGTCGATATACCAGACAATCGAGCGGATGAGGTTGAAGCGCGTCTTTGCACTGTGATCGAAGTCGAGGGGCTTGCCATCTTTCCAGGAGGCCCGGAGTGCAGCGTGGACCACGGTGTGCAGAGCCTCTTCGATGGACTGACCGTCGGCCCGGAGATTGTAGAAGAGCTCCAGAGAAGAGGCGTAGATGCCGCCGAACACGAGGTGGACAGACTTGTTGGCCATGCGCAGCGACTCCAGCATCTGGAGTTGATACTTGCGTGGGCAGGTTTGAAAGAGCTCGAGAGAGGTGGCGTCCCAATAAACCTGAACGCCGTTGGCGAATGAAGGGCGGTTCTCGTAGGACATCAATCTTGACCTTTATGGCTAAGGTTTATACGCTTCATATCTTCGAAGGATATATCACCCATTGAGTTTATGACAACGCAAGCCTGCATCCAGCCCAACCAACGTCCGAGTTTCGCAGGACTGAAATTGCCTTCCTGAGCCCGCTCATACATCGAAAGGAGGTGTAGGTAATCGGACTCAGGAATGTCACTTGAAACATTATAAAGCCCGTTTGCAGCAGCAATAGAAAGGGTGTCCTGCATAGCAGAAAGCATGTCCACGTTAAATTCCTCCGAGGTCGATGCTGAGGTCGAGGGAGTTCTTCACTTCCTCTTCCTTCGCTGTGAGTTTCGCACCCTTGGCGACGGGGCCGGAGTTAAAGAGGTGGCGCTTCTCGCGCATGGCCTCGATGATGGCGGTGATGTCGGCCTCGGACATTTTCTCGGGGTCGCGGGCGAAGAGGATGGCGATGTCACTCATTGGAAACTCCGAGGGTAAAGTCGATGGGCGTCTCTTGCTGTCGGTAGTGGTCTACCGAGCGAGCTACGATGGAGCGGATCACGACGGCGGCTTTGAGACCCTGGCTTCCGAAGAGGGAGTCGAGGTATTCATAATCGCCAGCCCGCAGGTTAAGGGTGTGCTTCTTCAGTTCCATTTTCTGAGGGCCTCCTTATTATGAACAGGGCCGCGCTGGGGTTGGTAGGGGAAATGTGGATTGAAAGGGGCTCGAGGGCGGGGTCTGCGCGCCGGGCCGCGTAGAGTTTGGCGCGCAGGTTCTCTGGGTTGTTTGTCTCTACCTCTATGCCGAGGGGGGAAGCAAGGGCCTCGTAGAGGATTTCGGAGAACTCAGACACTTTAGTATTTCTTTCCGCCAGCAGCGCGAACCCCCAGTTTGTGATCTGCGCGCTGTAGGTTGAAACGGTTCTTCTCAATTAGCGCCCCGGCCACGTCCAAGCTAAGCGCGGCGGCGGTGTCGAGAATGCGGATGATGACGTCTGCGAACTCGACTTCGCGCCCGTCGCGGTGGGGCAGCTTGTCGTCCATCAGCCCCTTGCGGTCAGCCTCAAGAGCCTCGGATAATTCGCTATGCATCAGCGCCACGACTTCACCGAAATTGCGCTTAACAGGCTTACCAGTGGCGAGGTCGAGATACCAGCCAGCCTCTGTAGCTGTTTCGTGAGCAAGATGCTGAGCAAGTTTTAATCCTTGATAAACGTAGCTTTCTGTCTCTGTCATGTTTGAGGGTTGCATCTTATACTCCTTACACGTTGATGTCGAGTAGGGGGTGGAGGTTGTTCCCACGCTGATCGTGGCCGATGACGAGGGCTGTGGGCTCGAGCCCGTCATCCATGTAGGGGGCGATCCATGCAGCTTGGCTGCGCTCGACGTAGCCGATGTGCATGTCCTCGACGAGGACCTTGATGGCGTAGGCGTCATGTGAGTTTTCGGGCTCACGTTCGAGCCGGACTGTGTTGCCGATGTTGAGAGCGGCGGCAACGTCTTTCGCACCGCCGCCTCGATAGTGCATTCCAACAACGGCTACGGAGGGGAAGAGGGGCATAAGAAGGGCTCCTTTGTTTAGGGATGACTGCAAAGGGATGCGGTCCAGCTCCCGTGACGAAAACTGGACCGCATGGGCGCGGGGAAAGGAGTCAACAAACCCCACGCCGTCTCGGATCAGACGTCGATGGAGACGGCATCTGCGAGGGCATCGCGCTCCTTGAGGCGCTTCTTAGCGAGGGCGATGACCTTCTCGTTGTCCTTGTGCTGTTCGATGAGGGCAGCGATGGTCTCGGCAGGGATATTCTTGATCTTCTTGCCCTGCTTTTTGATTTCGGCCGAGATGGCAGCCTTGGCGATGGAGATGCACTCTTTCTCGAGCGGATCGACGGCCCGGCGAGTGCCTCCAGCGGACGAGAGAGTGAACTCGTAGGCGGCGTCGTATTCCGCTACTTTCTTGGTGAGCTCGGAGAGGGCAGCATCGGTGATCGAACCGTCCTCGGATTTCGCGGCCTTGACCATGGAGGCCAGGTTGTTGCGAATGTTCTCGGCGCGCACCTGGTTGAGGGCTTTGGCCTCGCCTGCGGTGATGGTGTGGCCTTCGGCGTAGGGCTGGGCCGTGGTGATAGTGACGCCCTGAACGACGATTTCGCGGGTGTTGGTCATTGTGGTTTTCCTTTGGTGTGTTGGTGTAAGGGCAGGTTAGAGCGTGAAGGGCTCGGCGTCAAGTGGAAAACGCGCCCGTGGGGAATGAATAACACGGGGCGCGCGTATTGTCAAGAACCGTATGCAGGTGGGGCGGGATTATCTCCATCCTCAAACCCGCTCGAGTCTACGTAGAAGAGGGACTCGCGGGCACGAGTCTCGATCACATATTTTACATTCCTATCTTGCCCCTCGTCGGACAGAAGGTGCCTGTCGAGGAACCAGACGCGGTCAAACTCCAGCCCTTTGGACTTGTGGCCGGTGAGGAGTTTGATGCGGCCTGCGCGGGCGAGGATTGCTTGGAAAAATGCGAGGGCTTGGCCGAGGGTCTCGCCCTGTCGAAGGAGGACTTTGATGCAGTCCTCGAGGTCATCCAGCCGGGCCTTGTGCTTTTTCTTCTTACGCAATTCCTCCATGTGGGACTCGAGAGCAAGTAGGGCCTCGTCACGAGTGCGGGAGGCCGGACCAAGTTTCTTCATCACCTTCTCGATCTGCGCCACGATGTCACCGGAGGAAAGCTCGGGGTTGCGGCCGGCTTTGATGAGGGCGATTGCCATGGAAAAGAGGGGGGCGTTGTTGCGGCAGATGATTGCATCGCCGTCTGCGATGTCGTTTGAGGACCAGAACTGGATGCGCCGGACCTCGCCCGCCGGAGCGCCCTCGCGGAATTGCATGTCGGGCGCGCGCCAGCGAGCGTTTTCGACTACCGCTTGCGAGGAGCGGAAGCAGATGGTGAGCGAAAGCTCTTGCATGTCGTGCGCATCGCGGAGCTCGGACATTGAATTGTCACTTGCGCCTCGGAAGCCGTAGATGGCCTGACATTCGTCGCCGACCGCGATGAGGCGCTTGCGCTTGACTATCTTTCGCAGGAGAACGTGGTTGATGTGGGAGAGGTCCTGGGCCTCGTCGATGAGGGTCAGGGAGGGAGAGGGGAATGAACAGGGCATGAGGGCGGAGCAATAGATTTGATCGTCAAAGTCGATCTGGCCCTGCATGGCTCGCTCGAAATTGCGGCGCATAAATTCGTTGACAACCTCGATGTGAACGGGGAGGGGGATGAAGTCGAGAAGCTCGAAGAAGGACTCGTCGGAAATAAGGGGCCGAGCTGAGGGGTGAAGTTTGCCCGGCATGTAGCCCTCTTGTTTCGCGGTGCGAACACTTTCCAGGAGGTCGGAGAAGTCGGTGAAGCAGATCTCCCGCTCGTCGGTAGGGAGTTCCTGGATGATTTCACGCAGGAGGAAGTAGTTCTTCCTGCCGTCTACTTTGAGGTGCTTGCCGAGAAAGCTCTTCCATGCTCGGTGGCCGAGGGCGTTCATGGTGGCGGCGTCTGCGTTGTCGGGCAGGCGTTGCTGCAATTCGTCTGCGATCTTTTTGTTAAATGCGATGGCGAGGATGTCAGTGTGGGGAAGGGCCTCGGAGATGAGGATGAGGGTGGTGGTCTTGGCCGCGCCTGCTCGAGCGGAGATGATGAGGTTGGCGGAAGTGGAAAGGGTGGCCTCGCGAATGGCGCACTGTTCGATGGTGGGGTTCATTGAAGAGACTCCTTTAGAGGGTGATGTCGAGATCGAGATCGAGATCGTCGAGGTTTATTTCAAAGAGCGGGACTATGGTGCGGGATGCACGTTCGGCCTCTTGCTGGGAGGCGGCGAGGTTTTCTTCGGCGCACTCCCGCACGTATTGCAGCAATAGATCTGGGGTGTCGAAGACCTGCAAAAGATTGAAGGGGTTTTCCCTTGCTCCGACTGCGATGCGACCGGAGGTGAGGGGGAGGATGGTCAGGCGAGGTGCGATGTATTTCCTCGATCCATATTCCTGCTCGTCGGAGGTCATTCTTCGGCCTCGATTTCGCCCGTGCCCCAGCAACGCTCGCAGTCCGTGTCCAGCCACTCAGCGTCGGGATCGCCGTCGAGGCCGGTCAACTGGTCTCTGTGGTAGCCCGCGCCGTCGCAGTCGGGGCAGGTGTGGAAGTAGGGCGGGCCGAGACGGGCGGCGATGAGGGCAATCGCTTCCTCTTCCGTGGCGGCGAATTGCTTGAGGATTTCAGGACGCTCGGGGCAGTAGGCTGCCCATGGAGGCCCTTTTGCTCGGACGGACACGATACGGGGGTGGGAAGTCATTGGCTACTCCAATCCGATTTTATTGCGCAGAGCGGCTGCTTGCGCTTCGAAGTCCTCTTCTTCGAGAACAACGGGCGCGCCCGACTCGTCGAGAATGCGAGAGAGGATGGCCGCCCCATCGTTCTCGCGGGAGCGGAAGGTGAGTATGGCCTCTTCCTCACTCCCTTTGTCGGGGATGGTTATGACGAGGGAGTCGAAGCGGGATGCGGGCATGGCTCCCGGTGGCGGAGTGTCCACCTTGAGGAGTTCCTGACGGAAGCGGTAGCAGCGCTGGCGGAAATTGATAGCTGCGCCGCGAGTCGGGAATGGGATGCGGATGCTGCCGCGTGAGAGGGCGACGGACATCACCTGGTCGCAGTCGGCGTATGCGCCGAGGGTCTTTTTGACGGTCATTCGGAGACTCCTTTATGCTCGAATGTAAGTTGTTTTGGGTCGCAGGCTGCTGCTGCACTACCGGAGCCAAAACGACAAAAAACATAGAGGTCATTCCACGAGGAAAGAACCCCACGTTCTGTCGCTCCGTGGTTATGGTGGAAGAGGGCACCGCGACCTTTGTCTGCCTCGGTAAGCGAAGTAATGACAATCGGAATGGCTGGCATCATACCGCCTGTTTCGTTATTTCTCATTTGGGTGTGCTCCAAAAGTAGGCAAGGATCAGGAGCAGAATTGCTCCTGATGCGAAGGCGAGAAGCTCAATCACGTGCGGAGGCCTCGAGCAGGTTGTGCAACTCGGACACGTCGTCGAGGATGGTCTGGACGAAGAGGCGGACTTCCTCATTCTGGAGTTCCTCCATCTTTGCGCCGAGGGCCGAGGTCTGCCAGATGAGGCACCGCACCTCGCGCTGGGAGCGTGAGGGGATGCGCTGAATGGCGGAGTAGAGCTCGCCGATGGTGGGCTCCCAGATATACTGGTAAGAGCCGTGCGAGCACTGATATTCGGACGGCAGGCCATCCTGAAAAGTATCTCGTGCGGCGTAGTTAATTGCGACGGAGTTGGGTGTGATCGAGAAGCGGTCGATCGAAACTTGGTCATACCCCTTTGCTCTGAGCATCTGCTCAAATTGCTGCATGTGGGTGCGAAGTTCTGCGACAGGTTCCATGAAAGGCTCCGTTTGTGAGGATGCAGGATTACATCAAGGAACGGCGCATGTAGCGCCGCTCTCAGTTTTAATCCCTTTTTGTTAATCACAGCGGGTGATGACGAAATCGGGATCGTAGACTCCACCGGGAGGCACAATGGCCACCCATGAATGCTCGAAAAGGATAATCATCTCCTCCCGCAGGCGGCAGTATGCGAGTGCGAGGGTGGGAGGATCGCCGGGGTAGTCCAAGCGCCAAAATTCGACTTCGCCATCGAGCCTGGGGGTGAAGCCCTCGAAGGGGGGAACGCCTCCGCCGTGCGCGTAGCGCTCTTGCAGTTGCTCGCGGGCCGGGCGAGGGTCGTTGAGGAGGAAGAACTGGGGCAAGATGCCCAGCTGCAGGTGGTGGCCACGGATGATGGTCCAGGTGGGGGTCATTCTTCCTCTCCCTTGGTTACAAGTTTCACCCTCGCACCGAGGGCGTTGCGGGTGCAGAGGCATCGGATAAGCAGCCGCCCCTGCATTGCTTGTATGACGTGAGGGCGGAGTTCATCGAAGGGCGCGCCTGAGAACGTCTGCAGGCGCGTGCCATCGGGTTGCTCTTCACAGGTGGTTATCACTCGGTTGCTTCCTTATTGTGCTCGATGGGGATGGGAGAGGCCGCCAGGAGGTTGCGGGCCTTTGTGCGGGCCTCGAGGGCAATCAACCGCTCTCTCATAATCGCTCTTAGTCGTTCCTCGGCGCTTTTGTGCCACTCTTTAAGAGTGGCTTCATCAACTTCGAGGGTAGTCCAGCGTTGGTTGCAAATCCGGCACTCTCTGCGCCGCCGAATCACCGACATGCCCTTGAACCGGGCATGTCTGCTGTTGGTGATTCGGGATTTGCTGTGAGTGCACTCCTGCATTCACTTCACTCCACAAAGCGGGCTGGGATGCGCCATGCGCCGCTGTCGCCTAATGGGAGCTGCGGATTGGGGAAGGGTTCGGGGAGTGTAGTGTCGAATTCGTCTGCGAAAGCAAGCAGGGTCTCCTCGTCGAAGTCACTCAGGGTGAAGGTGAAGTGCCGGGCGTCGAATGTGCTGGGAAAGTGTGCCATCAAAGGGACTCCTTGGGTTGTGGAAGGCCCGCCCCACGGGAGTGCGGGGCGGGTCCGTTTGCATTATGCGAGCTTGGTCACAAGAACGGCGAACCGATACAGGGCTTGCGCGTGGTCGGGACCAAGAATGTCAGCTACATCAACGGCGAGCTTCTTTCCGCTTGCCTTCAATGCCTCAGTCCCGTGATCCGTGTGCGATCCAATCACCTGCAAAAGAAGGTGGCCGAACGCTTCGCCTGAAAGGCAGGCAAAGGTGTGGAAAAATTCCTCCGGTTCGCATACTTCACCCTCCGCAACGATATTCATATCGCGGCAGGCGTCTTGCATAAGTGCCAGGGTTTTGACGTAATTGCGGTCATCATCCTGGGTGTTATCGTATTGCATTGTATGCACTCCATTTCATTTATCGACTTATCATCAGGCCCGCCGCGTCATCTGCGGGCGATGGAGTGTGAAGCACGGGGCGAAGCACGGCGGCCCCGCCCCGTATGTATGGCATATGGCCGGGGCAATGTCAATCGTGTTGACCAGGCGGATTGGGTGTGCATGGTGCGAATGCGCCGGTCTGGAAAGGCCCCGAAGAGGCGGCCCTCCCTGCAGTGCTGGAAGCGCCTGATTATGCCCTGCCGGGACGGTTTGAACACGTCTTGTGTGCGGTTTTGCGCGAATGCAGCCATACCGGCTGGTCCGGGCGCGCGCTCTCGCGCTCTCGCGCTCTCTGGGAATTTCTTAAAAAAAAAAAAATTATAAAAACAGAAAAACAGAAAAACAGCGAAAAACTCGGGAAAAGAGAAAAAACGGAAAAAAGACTGAGCCATACTTTTGATTGAATTAAAGAGCCATACCGAAAACTCGATATTGCCGAATGCGCCGAAATTGGCGCACAAGACGTGTCAAAATGCCCCGCTTAGGACGAAAGCAGATAGATGCAGAACCGCAAGGAGGGCGAAGCCTTTGGGGGCAACGGAGACCGGGGGATTGCAAAGCGATGCAATGGCGGGGAATGCGGCGCGCCGGGATGCACCGTGGTGGCGATATGCGGGCCACCACGGGGCCGAGTCGTGTGGCCGGGTATACACCCCGCCGAATACGGCATGACGCGCACCACGGGCGAAAAAATGCGCCCCCATCGGCGTGACGGGGGCGCAAACCATACGGGACTGCGCCGCGCCCCATGTCGCAATCAATCAGAACCCGAAAGGTCAATATCCAAGGCGGCCTCGGCCTTCTCACGTTCGATACGGGCCTCGGCCATGGCCTTAACCTTCGCTTGCACCTTGGCGCCGAGTCCTTCAAACGCTTCAAACGCGGCCCGCAGCTTGTCCTTCTTTGTGGTCCCTTTCTCGAAGGTCATTTTGGTCGCAAGCAGGTCGGCAATGGTTTCGTCCAAGCGGGACATACCGGGCGCGGCGCTTGCCCGCGAAGTCCATTCCCCGCTTTGCAGGGCATCAACCCGTTTTTGCATAAGCGCCGCCCCATACTCCGCAATCCGCATACCATTGGACGTGGCCCAAGTCTTACGCGCTGCCGCCGACAATTTCGCCCAATCCGGCTCGTCATCCTTGCGGGCAATTTCATACGCGCCGCTTGCAGCCGCGCTTGCGGCGTCCGAGACGGTCTGCTTGATACCGTGCAGAACCGCTTGTGCGATCACTTCGGGAGAAAGCCCCGCAATCGGGACCGGCAATTCTTCGCCACGCGCTTGCACGACGAAGGACTCGGGAAGGGTGATAGTGATTTCCATTGGTTTGACTCCATTTTAAAGTGACACAGGATAGTGTCGCAATGCGCCGCCGCAACGGCGCATGTCGCCATTATCCCTGTCTGTTTCTATACACAAGGCAAAGCGCGACCGACGTGCCCGGCCCGTCCCAGCCCATGTAATAGACTTCGTATTCAGATTTTACCGTGCCGACTTCATAGAAAGACGCGGCGGCATGGAAAGCAGCGTCGCTTATTTCTTCAAATTCATCCGAGTCTTTCCACCATACCAAATATTTCATTCTGTTGACTCCTTGTCTTGCGGCCTTGCGCCGCCCCGTGCCCAATGCACAATTTAAGATTGGACTCGCCCGGTGGCAATGTCAACCCACCTTGCGCCATATTTGAACCATACTTGCGTGCATCCACGCACATTCCCTGCTTGCAATTATGCACGGGCGCACCACGCCCCGCGCTTCCCTGCTTCCACAATCCGACCCCCACCCCCAGCCTTGTCCGCAACGCGGACCCCTTTCGCTGACCCGGCGGCCCTCCTTCCCCCCTGGACCCCCCTCCGGAAATTTCTTCCATTTCCAGCCCAGCCATACCTGATATGGTCCGAAGGCCCAGCCATACCACCACAAATCCCTTGCGGCGTGAAACGTCTCGTGTTATGGGGGGGCATGGACCTGAATCTTGATATCGCCGCGATGACCCGGCCCGGTAGGAAGCCAGCTCCGCTCCACGCGCACGTAGTTCGTGAACTGGAGTCTGCGGACCTTGCCGCACTCGCGGCGCCTCGGAACACGGAACCGGCCGAGTTGAAGCGGCTTTCCGAGCGGCACCACGCCCTGGCCCGGTCGCTCGCAAGCGGGATGAGTGAGGCCGAGGCCGCCGCCCTTACCGGATACGACCTCTCCCGCGTTAGCAACCTCAAGCGCAGCCCCGCCTTCCAAGAACTTCTGGCCCTCTACCGGGATCGGAGGGACGCCGAATTTGCGGAGATGCACGCTATGCTTGCGGGCCTGAGCAAAGATGCCGCCCTGGAGTTGCGCACCCGGCTCGAGGACAGCCCCGGAGAAATCACCCTCCCCCAACTCCTCGACATTCTCAAGATGGGCGCGGACCGCACAGGCTTCGGCCCCACCTCGAAGCAGGAGACCACTGTGCGAGTGGACCTCTCGACCCGGCTGGAAGCCGCACGGACCCGAGCCCGCATTGCGCAGGGCGATATCATTGATGTGACACCGGAGGCTGATTGATGTTTGACATGAGGGGGTTTGGCGCGGTCATTGTAGCAATGATCCTCTTTTGGGCCGCAGTTGCATTCGGGCTCGGGGCCTGGCTTTTCTGATGGACGAGGGCCTCACCCCGCTCGACCTCGAACTGATCGAGGAACTCGGTTCCTTCGCCTACGATCCTCTCGGCTTTGCTCGCTGGGCCTTCCCCTGGGGCGAGCCGGGAACCGAACTCTACAAATTCAAAGAGCCCTACAAATGGCAATGCCTGTATTTGGAAGAGGTAGGCGACGCCCTACGCTCGGGCCGCCCCGCCCTTATGGCCACCACCTCGGGCCACGGAACCGGCAAATCCGCCCTCAACGGGATGGAAACGTGGTGGGGCTTTTCAACTCGGGCCGGCACTCGCGGAGTCATCACCGCTAACACGGACAACCAACTCCGCACCAAAACTTGGGTCGAGATGGCGAAGTGGCATCGCCTCTTCATCGCCAAGCACCTCTTCAAATACACAGCCACCGCCCTCTTCTCCATCGACGAGGAGCGCAGCAAAGAGTGGCGGATCGACATGGTGCCTTGGTCCGAACGTAACACAGAGGCGTTCGCCGGACTGCACAACTCCGGGGGCCGCATTCTCATCCTCTTCGACGAGGCCTCGGCAATCCCCGACATCATTTGGGAAACTACCGAGGGGGCGCTCACCGACGCGGATACCGAAATCCTGTGGAGTGTGAAGGGAAACCCCACTCGAAATAAAGGCCGCTTCCGCGAGTGCTTTCCCGGCGGCGCATTCGAGCATCGCTGGATGTCTCGCGAAATAGACTCCCGCTCCGTCCCCGGCACTAACAAAGAACAGATCGAAGCGTGGAAGCAGGACTACGGTGAAGACTCCGACTTTTTCCGCATCCGCGTCCTTGGCAAATTCCCGCGTCAAGATCAGAACTCCTTCATCCCTCTTGAACTGGCCCGCGAAGCTGCAGCCCGCATACCGCAGCAGGACATCGGCCAACCGGTCGTCCTCGGTGTAGACGTAGGGCGCTTCGGAGACGACCCCTCCTGCATCTACCCCCGCCAAGGCTACGATGCGAAATCACGCAAGCCAGAGCTCTACCTAGGGCTGAACCTCATCCAACTCGCGGATCGGGTCTGCCGCGCTCGAGCCCTGCACTCAGCCACAATCATCTTCGTAGACGAGGGCGGTGTCGGGGCGGGCCTCGTAGACATCCTCCTTGACCGGGCCGAGCCCGTAATCGGCGTTGACTTCGGTTCCCGTGCCGATCAATCTAACTCTCGTGATCCACTGACCCGCTACGCGAACAAGCGCGCGGAAATGTGGGGCGGGCTGCGCGATGCTCTCCCCCACCTCGCCATTCACGACAAAATCCCCGAGCAAGAGCAGTCCCTCGTAGACGAACTCACCTCCCCCTCCTACGACTACAATATCCGCGAACATATCGTCCTCGAGTCTAAAAAAGATATGAAGCGTCGAGGCATTCCCTCTCCCAACGTCGCAGACGCCCTCGCCCTTACCTACGCCTATCCCTCCTTCACTATTTCCGACTCCATCCCCATCCGCGCCATCGAACACGATTACAACCCCTATGCAGATGAAAGGCTCTAACCATGGCTATGCGTCAGCCCAAAATCCCTAGGCCCACCCCTGCGCCTACATCTCCAGTCGCCGCAGGCGCACCCAACACAGCATCCCCCTCTCAAGGCCTGGGCCAAGCTTTCTCCGGCTTTAGCTTCGCCCCGCGCCTTTCCGCCTTCGCGGCTAATCGCTCGGGCCGCCGTTCACTTCTCGGTGGGGGAGCCTGAAATGCAGATCGCGGCAGAAACCTACAAAAACCTCAACGACCGCATGTCTCACATGGACAAAGTGCGAGCCCCGTGGTGGTCCAACTGGCGCGACATTTCCGACTTCTTCCTCCCCCGCCGCTACCCCTGGCTCCTCACCGACAAGGAGGTAAAATCCGCCGGTGTCCGCAATGCGCGCCTTCTGGACTCCACCTCTATCACCGCCCTGCGCACCCTAGCCACAGGCATGATGAACGGCATCACCTCCCCGGCTCGACCATGGTTCCGCCTCCGCATCGCAGGCTTTTCCGAAGAGAGCACCGCTCACGCGGTTCGAGTGTGGCTGGACGAAGCCTCCCGGCGAATGCTACTTGTGATGGCCGAGTCCAATTTCTACAACGGCCTCGGCATTCTCTACCTCGAATGGTGCGCCTTCGGCACCGCAGCCATGTCCATCTACGAAGACTCCCGCGACATCATTCGCACCTTCAACCATGCAGTCGGGGAGTTCTATCTCGAAACCGATGCAATGGGCCGCATTTCTGCCTTCTCCCGCAAATTCCGCCTCACTGTCGAGCAAACCGTGAAGGAGTTCGGCATAGAGGATGTCTCTCAATCCGTGAAAGCCGACTACGTTGCGGGAGGAGTTCGCCGCTTCAATCTCGTCTACATATCTCACCTCATCGAGCGGAACGATCAGACGGTGCCCGGCGTCCGCGCTAGTGCCGATTGGCGCGAGTTCTACTGGCAAATCGGCGGAGACACCAATCTTGCTCTCCGCATAGGCTCCCTCGACGAATTACCACCAATCTGCCCACGCTGGGAAACCTATGCAGATGATGTCTATGGCTCTTCCCCCTGCATGGACGCTGCGCCAGACGTGCGCCAACTTCAGCAGATGGTCAAGCGTCGAGGTCAAGGCCTGGACAAGCTTGTCGATCCTCCGATGCTCATGAACAAAAAGCTAGCATCGCAGCCCAAGTCCACCCTCCCCGGCGGCGTCACCTATGTCCCAGGTGGTGAACTGGGCGAGGGCGCTCGGCCCCTCTACCAAATCTCCTTCCCCTTCCAAGAGCTAAACATGGACATCGCCACTACCCAGGCGCGCATTCGACAAGTCCTCTTCAACGATCTCTTCCGCATGATATCCGAATTGGAAACCGTGCGCTCGGCCACCGAAATCGACGCGCGGCGGGAGGAAAAACTTGTCTTGCTGGGCCCCGTGCTGGAAAGATTTGAAAGCGAAGGCCTCGCTCCCTGTATCGAGCGCATCTTCCGCATCTGCGAACGCACCGGCGTATTTCCTCCGGCCCCGCCCGAGCTAGAAAACCTCGATATTCAAATTCAATACGTCTCCGTCCTCTCCGACGCCCAACGCGCTGTCGGCACCGTCTCCATCGAGCGCTATCTGCAACTCATCGGTAACATGGCTTCCATCTTCCCCGAGGCGCTGGAAATCCCCAACCCCGAGGAGATCATCCGCGAGTATGCGGAAGCGATTGGCGTCTCACCCAAGTTGAACCGCTCGCGCGAAGAAGCACAGGACATTCGGGACGCTCGCGAGCAGGAGCAACAAATCTCCCAGGCGGCGGAGCAGGGTCAGGCCCTCATCGGCGGGGCCGAGCAACTTTCCAACACTCAAGTGGGCGGCGGACAAAATGCCCTCCAAGCCCTGCTAGGATAATCCATGTCTCAACGCGCTTACTCCCGCCTGCTAGGCCGTTATGCGAAAGAAGACCTCGCTCTCTTTCAAGAGGCCGCCGATCGCATTCACGCCTCGAAAGGCCTCCGCCTACTCCTCTATCGCTTCTTCGAGGATTGCGGTATGGCTCAATCCCCGTTCAATCCTGACCCCTTGACAACGGCGCGGAATTGCGGGAAATTGGAAGCGGCAATGACCCTCCGCGACCTTATCGAGTCCATCGACCCCGACCTACCCGCTGCCCTTCACAAGGAGATAACCGACTATGACCGATCCCGTTCAGACCAGCTTGATCAGCGACTCGACAACCTCGACGAATACTCCTGATCCGGCCACCACGCCGCCTCCGAATAATCCCGAAGCGGCTCCCGATCCGGCTCCTGCAGACCCCACCACTGCAGTCGAGACGGGTAGCGCGGCAGCGGATGCTGAAGGGCCATCCGAGGCCGAGCCGACACCTCTGGCTCTCGAAGACATCGTCCTCCCCGATGGATTTGAGATGCCAGAGGAAGTTGGCAATTCCTTCCTCGCCCTCATCAATTCCCCGCCTGAGTCGCGGACCGAATTTGCCAATTCCCTCATTGGCATCCACACCTCCCTCCTCGAATCTGTTGCGGGCGAATACGCACAGCAATGGGAGACTACCCAGGAACAATGGCGCACCGAGGTGCAAAATCTTCCTGAAATTGGCGGACAAAATCTCCAGACTTCCTTGGCCGAAATTGCCAAAGTGCTGGACCGCTACGGCGACAAAGAGGCGCGAGACGCACTCGCAATGACCGGCGCGGGCAACCACCCCGCACTCGTTCGACTCTTTCACAAAATCGCCAGAGACGTGAATGAAAAAATTCCGGTCACGGGAGCGTCTCCAACGGGCGCTTTGAAGGATCGGGCAACCCGCATGTTTGGCAATTCTGAAGGATAACACTCCATGCCCGCAGCAAACAATCCCACCCTGCTCGACATCACTCGAGCCCAGGACCCGGACGGCAAAATCGCAGCCGTTGCGGAAATCCTGACTGAAACGAACGAGATGCTTCTCGACATTCCGTTCATGGAGGGCAACCTCGCCACCGGCCACCGCACCACAATTCGGACGGGCATTCCCGAGCCGACCTGGCGCATGTTCTACGGCGGCGTCCAGCCCACCAAATCGACTCGCGCCCAGATCACCGACAACACCGCCATGCTTGAAGCGTATGCGGAAGTCGATAAGGCGCTGGCTGATCTCAACGGCAACACCGCCGCTTTCCGCTTGTCGGAAGACTACGCCCACCTCGAAGGCATGGCGCAAGCCGCGCAGCAAGCCTTCATCTACGGTAACGAGGCCGAAAACCCGGATCAGTTCAACGGGCTGGCGCCTCGCTTCAACTCCCTCTCCGCTGGCAACTCCGACAACATTCTCGACGCCGGCGGCCAAAGCACCGACAACGCTTCCATCTATCTCGTAGTCTGGGGGCCGAATACCGTCCACGGCATTTATCCAAAAGGCCTGACTGGCGGCTTGCAAATGCAGGACCTCGGAGAAGTCACCATCGAGAACGTCGATGGGGCGAATGGCCGGATGCAGGGTTATCGCACCCACTACGACTGGCGTCTGGGACTCTGCGTCCGCGACTGGCGCTACGTCGTTCGCATCTGCAACATCGACCGTTCGCTTCTCTCCGCCACCCTCACCACCGGCGCTAATCTGCCGGAGTTGATGTTCGAAGCCGTTGAGCGCCTCCCCTCCATGTCGGCCGGAAACGCTGTCTGGTATATGGATCGCTCGATCCGCACCAAGCTGCGTCAGCAACTCGCGCACGGAGTGAAGCAATCGACACTGACCGTCGAGCAAATTGGCGGCGTTCGCACCGTCTTGCACGACGAAATCCCCATCCGCCGCGTTGACAAACTCGCTGTCAACGAAGCCCGCATCGTCTGAGGAGACCCAGCAAATGCTTATCGACACTCGCACTACCTTCGCCTGGGCTACCGCGTTTCCCGGTATCGCAGGCTTAGCCGGCACGGCCAAGATCGGAGATGCGCTGGACCTCAGCGTCGTTTCCGACATGGGCGAAGGCTATCCCATGTATCTGGTTATCCAGATGTCTACTGCGGCTGCAGGCGGCACTTCCGCTGCTTTCAACCTTGTCACCGCCGACAACGAGGCACTCACAACGAACCCTGTCACCCTCTTCTCGACCGGGCCCATTGTGACGGCTAGCCTTATCCTCAACGCTTCCGTGATCGTCATTGCGATCCCGAAGGCGGACTACAAGCGGTGGTTGGGCCTGACCATCACCGAGGTTGGCAACTTCACCACAGGCGCAATCCGCGCTTTCCTGACCCAAGACCCGCCCGCATGGCGCGCCTATGCTGAGGGTCTGAACTGATGCCCATGTATAAACTCGTGGGCCGCTACTGGGACGGCACTCGTCCGCATCCGGTCGGTGCTGTTATGGAGTTCGAGGAAGGAAAAGCGCCGAAGGGCTCGGTCTTGATCGAAGAGCCCCGGCCTGAGCCGGTGGCCAAACCGGCCAGCAAGAAGGACTAAGGAATGACCGCTCTCGTCGACATCTACAATCGGGCACTCAGCGCCTGCGGCATCGAGAGCGGCGTTTCTGATCCCAATGAAAACAGCCGGGAGGCGGCCACGTGTCGCCTCTGGTATCCGTTCGTTCGAGACAATGTTCTCGCATCCGCCCCCTGGCCCTCCGTGCGCACTTACGCCCGCCTAGCCCGTGTGGCAACAAGAGACGAAAATGCAATTTGGGTAAACGGCGATCCAAATCCCCGCTACCTCTACGCATACGCTCCTCCTTCCGATCTTCTTCACCCCTACCATCTCCAGTCCTACGCTCCCTTCTCCTTTGATCTTGTCGGCACCACTCGTTCATTTTCGATGAATGAGGAGACACCGATACTGCACTACAATGCCCGAGTCGAAGACGTGTCTTTATGGGAAACAAAACTTGCCCACGCTGTAACCCACACCCTCGCCACCTACCTAGCAATCCCACTCACCGGACGCTCTGAACGGCTGCAGCAAAATGCACAGTTGGCCTTCGCTGCTGTTGAGGAGGCGCAGACTATGGCCGCGAACTCCTTCCAGCAGAAGGAAGAGAACATGCCGGATTGGTTCACTGCTCGCGGCTTCGAGGCCCATCAAATCTCCCGATTCTACTACCCGATGCAGTCTCTTTCCGTGGCAGTCTCCGCATGACATCTCCTTTCGTAACCCATGCCTTCATTGCCGGGGAATTGGACGAGCCCTTTTATGGGCGCACCGACCTGGACAAGTATGCGCTGGGTGTGGCGAGGGCCAGCAACTTCTACATCGACTTTCGTGGCGGACTGAAATCGCGCAATGCTTTTCAATTTCTCAACTACGTAGAGACCGCTCCTCGTGCTTTCGAGTTTTTCGTAGGCGAGGATGAACCCCCGATCATGGTCTGCGTCTTTCCCGGTCGCTTCCTCTTCTGGTCTGATCAGGCGTTCCTTGTCGATCCTGCGCTGGAAATCACCGCCGTTTCAGCAAACGAAATAACCATAACAGATGCCTCCACCCTTTCCGTAGGCGATCTCGTCTACGCTGGTTCCTTTCGCTACGTCTGCGAAATCACTGCAAAGACATCAAACACCATTACTCTGGAATTGCTGGACGGGCAGACACCGGACATTCCCGTCTCAATAGGCGAAGACATTCTCCCTCTCTACACTGTAGCAAACACTTACGTTGCGGATGATCTACCTTTCCTCACCGGGCACTTCCGCCTCAACCGCTTGGTGTTCTGCGGTAGGGATCTAGTCCCACAAACACTCACTTTTGCTAATGATGAATTTACACTCGCGGACGAACAACAGGCTCCGGTTCTTACTCAGCCCGCCGGTCTCGCTTTCACCACTTATTCCACAGCCGCAGGTGGAGGCGGCGGCATCACTGCAGCTACTGGCAATTCCGTAGCCATCTTCATTGTGACTGCGGTGGATAGTGAGGGGAATGAAAGTATGCCCTCGCGTCCGCTCCGCGCGGACAGTCTGTTTAATTATTCCGTGGCTGCAGGAAATGGCACTCTGTCTTGGACTGCAGTTCCCGGAGCAGTCAGTTATCGTGTCTATCGTTCGATCTTGACCTCGAATAGTAACCTGAACATCGGGGCTGATATCGGTTACTTAGGCGAGACTCCGACGCCCTCTTTCGTAGACAATAACCTAATCCCCAACTTCACCATCGGCCCGCCCAGTTCTTTCTACCCATTCAGCCCCGGCGCTGTCCTCACAATCGACATCACCGCTCCTGGCAGTAATTACAATCCAAACACCGCGACAATTTCCATTGCGGATGGAACCGGTTTCATCGGCTATCCGATTGTGGAGCCAGCTACTCCAGGAGGCGTCGTAGGCTCCATTATCGGTGTGCTTATCTACTCGGGCGGAATAAATTACACTACTTCCTCTGTAGTCACTTTTGCTGGGGCAGGAACAGGCGCAACGGGCACCATCTCAGATGTGAGTCCGGCAACCAACCTCAATCCCCGCATTTCAACCGTATTCCAACAGAGGCGTGTTTTCGCTGGATCAACCGCGCTTCCTCTCACTCTGTTCGCTTCTCAGCCGGGTAAAGAACAAAACTTTAGCAGCGGCAGTCCTCCTGTAGACTCAGACGCATACACGCTTTCTCTAGACGCAGCAGAAACAATCCCTATCCGCCACCTTCTTCCAATGCGCAGCGGCCTGATCATCATGCACTCGCGCGGCGTCTATCGTCTCTTCGGACCCAACGATGGGGCTGTTACTCCCAACGCATTCATCATCGAGCCGCAAGCCGAACTTGGCGTCGGCACTCCAACTCCCATCGTGGTAAACAACGACATTCTCTTCTCCTCCGCTCGCGGAACTTCCTTCCACGCCCTCGCATACACCTTCTACACCAACTCCTTCTCGCCACAGGAAATTTCTGTCCTCGCTCCTCACCTCTTCGGCATCGGTAAGGCTCCCATCCGCATAGTGTGGGCTCAGGAACCAGACAAACTTCTCTGGGTGCTGCGCGAAGACGGCGCGCTTCTTTGCCTCACCTACATGAAAGAGCAAGAGACATTTGCCTGGACCCAGCACCACACTGCTGGGCTGGTTAAAGAGATATGCAGATATCAGCGCCCCGATCGCGACTCCATGATGCTCTTTGTAGAGCGGGATGGTCGAGTCTTTTTGGAAGAACTTGCCCCTCGCATTACCGCACCTGTGGCTGAATACTGGGGCTCGGACGCTTCGGTCGGTTACTCGCTAGAAGAACCCGTTACAGAGATTGAAAACCTTTGGCATCTCGAGGGTCGCACCGTAGCCATCCTTGCAGATGGAGATGCGCTTGTTGAGACTCCTATCGAGGGCGGAGTGCTCACTCTCACTCAGCCTGCCTCCACCCTTCGTATCGGCCTCCCTTTCGAGTGTCTTGGGATTTCCCTCCCTCTTGCGGATCAACAGATCACAGTCTCGGGCCGTCTCCGCCGCATCGCTGGTTCAGCTCTGCGCCTCTTTGAGACTCGAGGATTGGAAATCGGAACCTCTCTTTCCAATATGTTCGAGATGAGAGATAAGGGCTGGGAGGACTGGGGCGATGCTACGGCGCTGCGCAGCGACAACAGCATCGTATGGCACAAAGCAAAATGGGAGCGAGATGCACAGGTTTACTTCCGTCAGCGGTATCCGCTCCCGGCCACAATTCTTGGCTATGTTACCGAGACGGAACTCGAGCGATGATCTACTTTATCCCTGTCGAGGCTTCGGAAGTCCCGCCCATAGGCAAGGGCGAAGACACGTTGGCAAAGAGTCTTGTGGTGTGGCGAGTCACATACATACCTTTGATTGAGTCAAATGACCATACCAACCTCGGATACATCGGTCTCGTTCCCCTCGACTTCCTCGCTCGAGTAGGTTGGGTTTGGTTGCATCTTGAGGGCTCGCCCACCCGCGCAATGATCCGAGATGCAAAACAGGCCTTCTTCGCCCTGACCGCAAGCATCCCGTGGACGACTTATATCTACACCGAACTAGCCCGAGCGAAGGACACTCGCTTTGCTGAGTTCATGGGATACCGGATCACGCACACCGCAGACGGTTTCAACTTTCTAGAGAGAGACGCAAATGGGAATTGATCCAGTCACCCTCATGATGATTGGGCGTGGCGTGGCCCTTGCTTCCACAGTGGTAAGCACGATTGGAACCATGCAGGCCTCCTCTTATCAAGCTGCGGTCGCCGCCCGCAACGCACAGTTGGCGGAAGAAAACGCTCAGGCTGCGATTGAAGCCTCGCAGCAGGAACAGCAGGATTGGGGCGACGAGGCCCGCAGTCAGTTGGGCACACTCGTCGCCGGACTGAGTGCTTCTGGTGCATCCCTCCAAGGGGGAACCGTGGTGCAAAGGAAAACCGGGGCTCAGCGTCTTCTATCTCGGGACGCCCAGCGTATCAGAGAAGAGGGCGATACGACTGCTGCAAGATACAGGCAGCAAGGCGCCGACTTCCGAGCCGAGTCTGCACAAGCAAAAAGGCGAGGTCGCTTTGCCCTCTTCAGCGGCGCTCTTGAAGCGGGCGGCACTTATCTCAGCAACTCGTCGCGCATTTCCTCGGCGCGCGCCTCTCTCATCGCTTAAGGATACACCATGCGCATTGGATCTCGTTCAAGCACACCAAGAACACAAGAGTATTCTCGCGCGACTGCCAGCCCCGAGGATTTTGGTGCGGGCGTGGGCGCGGCCTTGCGGGGCCTTGGCGGTGCTCTTATCGCAAGCGGCGAGACTGAAATAGACCTGCTAAACGCAGCTCGGGCGAGAGAGGAAGCCCGACGCAATACTCGACTCGATCTTGAATTTACGCGGTGGCAGGGGAACGAGACACGACTCAACCAAGATCGTCGAGTGAATGTGCAGCCAGGTGCCGAAGGTCATACCAACTCTGTCTACGAGGCGGTGGGGGCCTCGTTTGACGAGTTTGCAACTGCAAGCGGTATGACTCCAGAAGAGCGGGAACGATACGAATTGCGTTTCGAGACTTTTCGCCAGAACACGGCCACCACTGAATATGCGTTTGAAATTGAAGAGTCCATCAACTACACTACAACAGGCATCGCCGAGACGGTGGACTCTGTGCTGAGCGAGATTGTCCAGGACCCTTCCATCTACCAAGAGCGCTGGGATTTCCTTCGCCAAACAATCGAAGACTCGGAGCTCCCTCCAACCATCCGCGAGGAAGTTCTTGCGAATGCTGAGAACGCTCTCGCTTCGCAACTCTACACTACGCTCACCGAACAGGCCCTGCAAGATCAGGCTCCCGTTGGTGTGGAAGACGGCTCAAATGTGGTTGCACCCGGCACTTCAGCTCTCGGGCGCGGCTTGCTTAACACCTACTCGGGTTCGCTTGCAAACCCAGCACTCCCAATTACTGGTGATCATCAGGGAGTTCAGCCAAACCTCATATCTACCATCCAGCAAGCCTGGGGCTACATTATGCCGCCGGGATCGCGTATTGTGGTAACTTCTGGTTTTCGTTCTATCGAGGAAAGAAACCACAACGGCAGGGCTGCTGACTTTGCTGTCTACCGGCCCGATGGCTCACGTGTTATGTGGAATGACCCAGAGGCGCTACGTGCTGCACAAGTAGGCCGAGTGCTGGGCATTGAAGGCTTCGGCGCAGGTCCTTTTTATATGAGTGGCAATACATTCCACTGGGACGTGACTGGCAGGCGCCTCTGGAACGATAGCGGCGAAGGTCAAATCAACGATCAAGGAGGTGCGGCGGATTGGGCCGAGGCTCTTGCTGAGGCTGAAGCCCTGGGCCTTGAGGGCCTATTCGGGCCGGGCGGTTTTCCTGCAGCTGCACGAGGCACTCCGGGTGATGCCCTCTTAGGCACTATTCATTCAGTTGAGTCTGGCTATGGAAACGCCAACCCCTACAACGTCATGTTCGGTGGCGACACTTTTGACTCCTACGCAGACCATCCTCGCCAAACTCGCGTCGATCCCCGCACAGGTAATCGCACTTCCGCCGCTGGACGATATCAATTCCTCGAAAGCACCTGGGACTTTGTGCGCGAGCAGATGGAAGCGGAGGGGTATGATTTCGGCAATCAGCCTTTTTCTCCAGTGAACCAAGATCGAGCCGCGCTGTGGTATGCTGAGCATCGGTATGGACTCGAGGCTCGGCGTCTTGGTTTACCGCTCGAGTTGGCGGACCTCAACACGGCCCTGCAGTCCGGCAATCCGGAGGCTTTCGCTACTGTGCGCTGGGTTCTCTCCGGTGAGTCCGGTGGTGGCGTTGCGTGGGAGGGGCTGCAGAATATGACGAACGAGCAGTTCTATGAGACCATGCAGCGTAATATGTCGCAGGGTCCTACGGGGACTGTTGATCGGCCCGATGTTTGGTCCGACCCTCGCTTTGCCAACCTTCCATTCGAGGAGCGGATGCGGCTGGATCAAGTCGGAGCCGAGGCTGAAATTTCTAGAAGGCAGCAACTTGCCCAGGCCCGTGCGGATCAAGAAGCTGCGATTATGGCTCAAGTGCGCACTCTTGCTGCGGCTGGACAGAACGATCAAGCTGAGATGACGGGCCTAGACGCCATGAACAACGGCCTCATCTCTGACATAGGAAATATTGAGCGCATTCTTGGTTACGGAGCTCAGCGCCGAGAAGAAGAAGGCATGTCCGAGGAACAGCAAGTTCGGCGCGGTCAGGGAATTGTAGCTACTCCCGATGACATGAATGCCCTCAACGCTGAGGCTCAAGTCTCTGGTGTCTCCACCGGCATCCGCGAGATGGCACCTGAGGCTGCACAGCGTCTGCTGCAGAATGTGCAAGTGGACGGCATGGTTCCTTCTTCAATAATGGACACTCTCTTCTCCCAATTCAATTCAGGCCAGGGACAGCAGCAAACATTCGCCGCTGAGCTTCTTGCAGACCTTTTCGCCGTCAATCCTCGTGCAGCCACCGCTGGGCTGAACAATTCCCAAATTTCAGATGTAGCTCTTGCCAACGTCTTAGCCCGCACCTCGGCCACCCCTGCCGAGTTCATCGACCGCATCAACCAAATGCGAGCGCCGGAGAATGCTCAGATGCGGCAGATGCGGATGGAAGAGGCCGATACAATACTTGAGGAGCAGGGCCTTCCCAATTTCTACCGCTCCATGTATGGGCAGATGGAGCGGTGGTTCTCGGCCGAACCTCCTTCCGTGGGCCAACTTCCGCGCTTCGAAGCGGATGCCCGCACCCTCTATCGAGAGTTCTATGCCTTGACCGGGGATGCAAACATGGCACAGCAAGCGACTGCTGATGTCCTGCGTCATTCCTACACACCTTCTCCAATGGACAATACCATTATGGAGTTCTCTCCCACCGCCCCAATGATGAATGTGCCTGCTGTGGGTGGCACTCATGCGTGGATACCTGAGTATGTGGAGGATTTCGCACGGGGCGAAATTGACATGGCGATTGATCGAGAAGTGGCTGCGGCTGTTGCTTCGGGGATGAGTGAGGAGGAGGCGCGTCCACTCATCGAGCAGGACTATGGTAGCCGTTTCGATGTGGCAGATATGCGTATTCTTTCCGACACTCAAACTCTCACAGATTTGCAAAACACCGGCATTCCTTCCTACGCCATTGTCTACACGGACCAGTTTGGAATGGTTCGGCAGCTGCGTGACGGAGACAACAACATCATGCGCATCCCCATGAGCCCGCCAGAACAGGTTGTGCAGGCTGCTCGCGACGCGGCCATGTTCACTCACGCGCAAGAGTTGGCTAATAGAGCTCGGCTCGGTCCGTTTAGGCAGGTCGGGCAACTGGTGATTGCTGGGGCCCAGGCCCCATTCATGCCCGTCGATGCAATGCGGCGAGGTTCAGAAGCGATTGGCGCGGCCGCAATAGCGGCTACAAACTACGCCAGCAATCTTGCAGAAGCTGAAGCCGTCTCCGACCAGCGCGTGTATGAAGGTCTGATTGAGCGTCCCGATATAGATTTGATTGGGATGCGAAACTCCATCATACGCCGCGCACAGAACCCTGATCCAATGGGCGAGCAGACTCCGGCGCAGATGATGCAAGAGCCCACTCCGGTAGAACAGCGCATCATCGCAGCCATCAATCGTATTTTGAATGAGAGGGCAAATCAGTGAACGAACGCCTCCGCACAGCCCCGTATCAAATACGGCCGCCCGTTCCTGAACCCTCGGGCGTAGTAGAGACAATCGGCGCAGCCTTCCGTCTCGAGAACGATGTTATCAATGCGGTGTCGTATGCTCGTCGTGGGGTGTATGAGGCGGACTACTCCTTTGACATTGCACCTCTTGCCGCGCAGTCTCCTTTGTGGGCCGACTATGCAGACCGTCTTGCGCGCGCGCAAAGTGAAACGGAGTTTCG
>Ga0210043_1000781_pt1 | contig 32017 bp, 21 predicted proteins | sample CryGeymet201501t_FD_183990 | JGI IMG/M metagenome (GOLD analysis project Ga0210043, IMG submission 183990) | Groundwater microbial communities from Crystal Geyser aquifers in Utah, USA - Crystal Geyser metaG 2015-01t (SPAdes) (version 2) | ecosystem: Environmental > Aquatic > Deep subsurface >... | reverse complement strand
TATTATATATAAATATATATATATATAATAAATATAATATATAAATATAATATATAAATAAATATAATATATAAATAAATATAATATATAAATAAATATATATAATAAATATAATATATAAATATAATATATAATATATAAATAAATAATTTATATTTATTATAACTTTAAATCAAAAAAAAATGGAAATAAAAATATTAATATTTTTATTTATAATTTCTTTAATAATTAATATAATATTTGGTATATTAATTTACAATTTAATATACAAAATTATAATAAAATATGAAAATTATATAATAGAAATCAAACGTAAATTTGAAGAAGGATATCGAATAATGAAACAAATTGATATAAAAAAATCTTTTTCAGATACAAATGGAGCATTCGAAAATGACGATGAAGTAGGAATGGTCTATAACAAAATAAAAGAAATTATTGTCATGCTAGATAACGAAATCAATGAAAACAAATGAAATTATATTTCACAAAAGAAACAGAAAACAGTTTAATAACTTTTATAAAAACAGATGATTTAGACGAAAAAAATTTAATATATACTTCGGAATTATACATAGAATTGGATGAAATGATTAGAATAAACATAAATGTCCATAAGTTTTTTCAAACAGGATTTGAAATAGATTCCTTAGTTCAAGAAGTTCATTTACATCTTATAGAAAAATTTAGAATATTTTCATGGAATGAAGAAACAGGATTTGATAAATTTGACCCCGAAAAGGGTGGTGCATATTCATATTGTAATAGAATGATAAAAAATTTCCTGATACAATTACAAGAAAAAAATCAACGAAAACGTGATAGATTAGGCTTTACAAGTATAGATGATGACGAAAATTATTATAAAGAAACATATCATGAAGTAGTATCAGATTTTGATAATAAAGAAATTATAGAAACTTTAATCAGAACAGTTAAAAAAAATAGAAATACATTATTCAGTAAAGAAGATGATAAAATTATTTGCGATAATATAATTCTAATCTTAGAAGATGAACGTATAAACATAAATAACAAAAAATCATTTATAAATATCTATAAGAATATTCAGAAAGTCAAAGGTTATAAAATTAATAAAGTTTTAAATATAATAAAAACAGTATATTTAAAGGTTAAAAGAAATTACATAGAATTAAATGTATCATGACAAAAAAAAACGAAACCACATCGATTGAAGAAGCAATTATACCAACAAAAGTTGATGTAATATTTAAATTTTTATTAATTTCATACTTAGAGAGAAAACAAGAATTGAAAGAAATAACTACAGTATTGAAATCGATGATGCAACCAATAGACTTAGCAGAATTAAAAGATGATACAACAGGTTATTCTGAAACATTATTAGGATTCAATTCTGCCATAACTTCATCGATTTTAGAAATTCAAGAAACATTAATTAAAAATGATGAAAATTTTGCTAAAATATTAGAAACATTGCGTAAATATCAGGTAGAAAATGATAATTATGAAGAAACTGACGATTCAGTTATTGAACAAACATTAGTAAATGTAGAAAATGTAAATTATAATAGTATTATAAAAACACTTTCAAAATATTAAAAATTTATGTATGGAAATAATAAAAGAAAATCTGATAGAACATTCACATCCATAATAAGTTATGGTGATAAAGATAGTAACACCTTACTGTTAGGTATAGTAATCGATGTTATTACAATAGACCATGAAGATTTTATAAAGAATGAAAATATTCCATACTTAGATAATAGAAATGCAATCATTTACTTACCAATAGGACAAAATCCTTCAACACCAAAATTGGCAAATCTCCTGAACAAACGAGATTATGAACTACCATTAAAAAATGAAGCAATATTGGTTTTATCATCTATTGTTGGTGATGTAGTTATAGATACTTTTTCATTATCCCCTAACATAAATTATGACCCACAAGTTGGACTATTAGCCAATAATGAGTCATTCATCAAAGATATTAAAACATTAGATTTTGAAAAAAATCAATTAGAACAAATTAAAAAATCAACCACAAAAGACTTACCACCATTTGCATCAAAAATTGGTTCAAAATATTTCTTAGGTAGAAATGGGCAGTATTTAATATTTGATACACAAAAACGATTATTAGATGATGAAAAATCGGATGGTGATTTTATAAAAGTAGGATTTAGATTAGTAGAAAATGAAACTGAAACACCAGATGATAATTGTATCATTATAGCGAATAATGAAAAAATACAAAAAATGTTTTCGGATAGATTAGAAAATAAATACAACATTTCAGTTGATGATGAACCGATGAATGGTATAGGGTTTCAAGATGATGAAGTATATCTAAAGGGGAATCGATTTATTATTTTCTATTCTAAAAAAGATTTATTAGTATATGCCGAAGAAGTATTAAACATTATAAGTAAAAAACAGATTCTTATTGATTCTGAAAAGATTCAAATTGGTGAAAATGCAAATCAAAAGGCAGTACGAGGTGAAGATATGGTTAAAATGATTAATGAATTCTTTTCTATTATTGAAGAATTACCATTGAAATTACTTACTCCTATTGGAACAACTTTAGGTGCATCTCCTGATGTAATTGCTAAAATGGCAAACTTTAGAGCAAAATATTTATCAACGAGCAACCCAATCCTTTCAAAAAAAATACTTATTGAATAATTAATAACAAATACAATTATTATGGCAGAACCAACATCAAAAAAACCAAACCCATCTACTACAATTATAGACCATTTAGCTAAAATTTTATCTACATTTGCTAAAACTTTAATTAAAGATATAAGAGTCATCGTTAGGGAAGAAATAGAATATGCTTTATCAAAAAGTATATCACAAGTACAATCATCACCATCTAGACTTAAAGAATCACAAGAACACATAGTGTTTGATGGTGATTATGACGATGATGAAGAATTATCATATAAAGGAAAATCCGCAGAAGAAATTAGAAGAGAAATCAATGCTTCTCGTAATCCTCAACGTGGTAATGGTATGATGAATGAATCCATAAGAATCAATCCAAATGATATGTTTGCTGATGCATCTATCAGTTGGGATAATGACTCACTGAGAGAAGTTCCTGTACCAAGAAACCCTGAAATTGAAAAACGAATAGTTAGAGATTATAGCGATTTAATTTAAAATAAATGTCTACATCAACATACCGTATAAATGATTATGAATTACCTTTATCATCCGTTATCACATTAACGAATGGGAAAATTACTACTAATAAAAGTTTGGATGCAAACATAGATTATAAAACTGTTATTATAAATCAAATGAAAATGATGCTAAGTACTCCAAAGGGTAGTAGAATACGAGATAAAAATTATGGTACGACTATTTATCGTTATATAGGGTATCAAAAAACCAATGAAAATGCTAGTATTATCAAACAACTAATTACAAATGAATTGACAAGTAATTTTAGAAACAGTATTAGGAATCTTCAATCTACAGTAACACCTGATACAGTAAACAATACATTTGATATTAAAATAACATTTGATGTAATTCATAAAAGAACTAAAATATTTGTAGCTGATGCTATAGTAACATATCAATTAAAATAAAATGGCAGAAACAAAACAGATAAAATATACTAATAAATCATTTTCAAATATCATTGAAGAATTTGGAACTTATGCAAAACAATATTTCCCCGACTTTTTTAGTAATATGACTGATGTATATTCCATAGAACGTTTGATTGCTGAATTTGTAGCATATCAAGCAGATGTTTTAAACTTCCAAATTAATGACACTTATAGACAATTATTACGACAATATGCAACAGACAACGAAGCTATTTTTAGAAATGCTAAATCTTTAGGATATAAAATACAAACATCAAAAGTTGCAGTAGGATATGTTAGATTTTCTCAATTAGTTCCTGCGATATCGAGTTCAGGTACTTATATCCCTGATACATCATATTGTGCAATTATCAATAGTGGGGCAACAGTTTCCAATGTGAATGGTGCTATAACATATACAACAATCGAAGAATGCGATTTTTCTGAATATGATAGCACATTAACTGATGTTACACAATTTAATGCAGAAAACCCATCTCAGTTTCGTATTTACAAAGATATCAAAGTACGTTCAGGTGAAAAAGTAATTAAAAAACTTACTATAACCGATGCAATATCATATAAAACATTGTATGTTGATGATAATGTTGCATTTATAGAATCAGTAGTTGATGAAGAAGGTAACACATGGTATGAAGTAGATTATTTAGCCCAAGATTATATTTTTCATAAAGTTCAAAATAATGGTACGGTAAAAGAATATGTTCCATTTGCAGAAGAAACTCCATTTGTTTTAAAAATGAAAAAAGTTTCTAGAAGATTTATAGTAGATAGAAAATCTGATGGTAGATGTTACCTAATGTTCGGTTCAGGAAAAGATGTAATTAACAATGATTTATTAGCTTTATCAGCAGATGATATTTTATCGAATAATGAGATTGCAAATCTAAATCTATCATCGACTGTAATCGCCGATGGGTTCACTAAATCTGACTCCTATGGTTTGACACCATACAATACGACACTAACTATAGGTTATGTGATTACAAGAGGGCAGACCGAAAATTTAAAGTCTAACAACGTAACAAATTTGGTTAATGTAAGACCTACTTTTACACAAACCGTATCCGATGAAATTTTAAATTCAATACGAGTTACAAATCCTACTTCAATTGTTGGTGCAGATATTTTAACTGATTTTTCTAAGATTCAACAAGAATCGATGGGAGCATTTGTGTCTCAAAATAGATGTGTTACTGTAGAAGACTATATGATTCGTGTTAAATTACTTCCAAGTTATTTCGGTGGTATATCTAAGTCCTTTGTAGAACGCAATATGGCTCAACCATCAACATTAGATGTTTATGTACTAAGTAAGGACAATTTAGGTTATGCAATACATTCAAATACATTGACAAAAACAAATGTGATGAATTATATAAATGAATTCAGAATGATTGGTACTAAACTTATCATCAAAGATGCTTATATAATTAATTTTGGGGTTTACTTTGATTACAATGTACTCAAAGGATACGATAAGAATTTAATTTTTTTGGATATATCAAAGCGTATTGAAGAATATTTTAAACCTGAACGTTGGGAAATAAATCAACCGATTGTTATTGAAGATTTTAAATTATATTTATATGGTATAGATGGATTAGCTTCAATCAATAATATAACATTCAAATGTATAAATGATGAAGGGTATTCGAATGCGTATTATATGATGGACATTTCGGATAATAATTCTCATTATGATAAAAATAAAGGGGTATTATATCCACCTGCGTATCCATCGTTATTCGAATTAAAAAATCCAAAAAATAATATAAAGGGAAGATATGTTTAATATATTTAGATTATATGATGATACTTCAATCAATACAGAAGAAAAAGATGGTAATAATGGTTTAAACCCACAAGGATTTGTGTATAACTATACTACAAATGGAGTACAAAAAGAATCTAGATATTTATTTAAATTGGATATAGATAATATCATAGATAATATAGCAGGAGTATATACAGATTATACTGCTTCACTGACATTTTTTTCATCTGATATTACATTTAAACACAATTCTTCTGATATTCATTTTTCTATATATCCATTATCAGAATCATATCAATCGGGAACAGGTTATATCAATGATATAAATGTCGGTGCTTCATGGAATCAAAAGGATACTGAAAACAATTGGGTAACAACGGGTTCAACCTATTTAGGTGATATTGAATTTTCAAGTTCTATTAATAACCAATTCAATTTAGAATTTGATTTATTCCCAATAATTGATGCGTATATTAGTGGAAGTTTTGATAATAATGGATTTGTACTATTAACATCTGATGAAATTTATAAATTTGCTTTTTATGGTGTAGATAGTGATTCAAGTTTTAATCCTATAATCGTATTAAAAAATGATACAGTAACTAATAATGTAGAATCTGCATCCGTATATACATCATCTTATGTAAATGATATTTCAATATATAAATTGGCTCATAAAACGAGTTACACTATTGGAGAAAATGTTATTATACCTTTTTCGTTTGAACATGTTTTTAAACCACGTGAGTTTAATTATACATTGACAGATTATTACATTGAAAACGTTAGATATGACATATTAGATGGAAATTCTGATAATATTTTAGTTGCTGATGTACTATGTGATATAAATAAAGTCAACGTGATAAATTTTAATACTGATTCATTTAAAGAAGGGGATTACAAAATTCATATAAAATATTCCTCGTTAGGGTATAATTATATTGATAGAACAACTAAAATCGGTATACATGGAAGTCAAAATAATTACAGATACTAAAGGGTATGTAACATTAGGTTATGTAGATTCGAAGATTATAGAAAATTTTGAGAATCTTTCTATATCAATGAATCAAAATACTAATACGATTAAAGAAAATAAAGCTTTAGAAAATAAAGCTCAGTTAGTAAGTATCCCTAAATTATCAATCGATACTAATAATGCAAAATCGCAATTTAAATTAAATCATTCGAAACCAATAACTAATGTAGAATGGTATTTAAATGATAATGTTTTACCCGTTGTATCGAATACAATTGTTTATGAAGCAAATACAAATTTTTTCAAGCGTGACAATATTATTAGAATAAAATACGATTATAAAGGTTCAACATATTCATGGGAATATAAGTTTGTTTATGATTTACAATCGATAAATGAAGAAGAAACTAATACTGAAAATTTTACTAATAATGTAATATATGATATGCAAATTGTTGCTATGAATGGTGTTGAAATTGATGCATTTGATAAAAAAACACTTAAATTTTATATACAATTATATAAAGATAGTAATCAGATACCATATGATTTAAAAAATATCAAATGGTATTTAAATGATAAAGAATATATAAACAATCAATTAATAGTAGAATTAACGTATAATCAATTAAAGACATATCCAACAGTTTCACTAAAAGCAGTTATTAATGATGAAGTTATATCTGCAACTAAAGAAATTGTTATTACTAATTTAAACTATGATGTACCCGATACTACTAAACCTAATACAAACCCCAATACTGAATATGATTTACAAATTATACCATCTAATGGTGTAATTGTAGATACAAGTAAAAAAACACCTTTGGAATTTACAGTAGCATTATATAAAGGGTCTGTTAATATACCAATCGATTATAGTTATGCCACGTGGTATTTGGGTAATGAAGAAATTGCCACTGCAAATTCAACGATTGAATTGAGTTATAACCAATTGAAATCAATATCATCAATACCATTAAAAGTGATATTCAACGAGTGGACACCGATTAGCAAAGAAATTACTATTGTTAATTATAACCCAAAACCACCAGATGGTAGTAATACGGGAGATGAATCACAAAATATTGAATTAATGATAGATTCAGATGAATTACAATTCAATGCTCTTAATAATTCATCACAACAATTTCCTATTATACTCGATGAATCAGTTATTATAAATGTTTTTTTATATGATATTGATAATAATACTAAAGTTGAAGTTGATACATACACCTATGAAATTGATGGTGGGGAATCTATACAGATACCATATATCGAGTGGGCTATAAATGATGTTGTAGTACCAAATTATAGCCCTGATATAAGAAATTTTTTTATTGATATATCAAAATTAAATGAAGGTATGAATAGTGTTACAGTAACTATACCAAAAAATGATATAATATATACTAAAAATATATTTGTAGCAAAAAATTAAAACGATAATATAAATATAAATGATTGATTATATACCTAATAAACCTTTATATACTATCATAAATGATACAAAAATATCAATAGATAATTATGTAACAAATAATGAATTAAATATAATACGATTAATTAATGATTATTCTTTAGGTAATAATTACGAATTATATATTGAACAATCTGAACAAATTACAAATCAATTTGAAAAAATAAATACTAATGGTTCAATTATTAATTTAATACATTCAGATAAAGAAATTATTGATAATATTATAGATATTTTAAAATCTAATTCTAAAATTACATTATTGATTAATAATATATCTTATAATATAAAATCATATTTACAAAATGTAGAGTCACCAACAGAACTGATTATAGAATTAGAATCCGAAATTGCTGATGAAGTTGAAACAGTAACATTTTATATTTTATATAGTTCGAATACTATTAATATAACATTTGAGTCTGAGGAAGAATCAGATTTAGTAATTTTATCATCACATAGGGATACTAATTTAACCAATTACTACAATACTACTACTAAAAAGGATGATACCTATAAAACATATCAAACAGAACATGATTTATATTCGGCATTATCATCATCGGTATTTGCAAATTTATCATTTGATGAATTTAACATAGACTTTTCGGATTTTAATAATCATATCTTTTTTAGTTCAGCAAAAGCCAAAGTGTTAAATGCAACTAATAAATTTAATACGTTTTATGAAATGAATGAAGCATCGTCTTCTTATTATAATAATACACAACGTCAAGATTTTATAACAAAATTTAGCCCTTATGAAAAATGGTTATATGTAAATAAGTATGCAAATTTATCATTCGAGGATTTTACAACTTATATAACCGATTTAGTATCTGATGCAGAAGTTTATGATGATAGTAATCAAAACATGATTTGGAATTCAGTGCCAATGGGAATTTTAGAAGGTGACACATCAGGATACTTTAGTAACCTTCTATTATTGTTTGCAGAAATATTTGACACATTTTATTTATACAATGCTTCTTTATCGTTATTAAACGAAAATCCACATTTGGGAAACACGATTAATACTAAAAGCATCAAAGATAAATTAGAACATCTAGGTTTCACCGATGATTTTTTCTATTCAACAGAAACATTATTGGCTTATTATAATGGTTCATCATCGGAAAAATGGGCTGATAGTTTAAAATATGTTAGTGAGCAAATAGCTAAACGTTTATTACACAATTTACCCAATTTCTATCAGTCTAAAGGTACATTAAAAGTTTTAAAACAGTTGATGAATGTTTATTCAATTCCTTCAAATTTTTTTGAAATTATAGAATTTAATAAACCGTCTGAATTGACAAGTTCTGTTGAAATGAAATGGAGTGAAAATTGGTGGTATCTTAAAAAAACTCAAGATATTACATGTAGTTTAAATGTATCTTCTATAGAGTTATCAGAAAATGTAACATTTGAATTTGTAGTTAATAATTTTAATCAATCTACTATTAATATTGCTACATTTGGTGGAAATGAATTTAATTTGATATCATCGGGTTCTTATTATGCAGTTGAATACAAACAATCGGGGTCGGTTGAGTATACATCATCATATGTGATTCCTAATAATAACAATTGGACTTACATTGGTATAACAAAAGATATTAATAATTCTTCATCGATATTCATCCTACAACAAGATGAATTTGGGGATTTAATAAATAGAAATGAATTTAACGTAGATTCAATGTCGTATGGCACATTTGATACAATAGAACTATTAGATAATAGTGAAGCATCTATAACAGAGTTTAAGATATTCAATTCCGTTTTAACAGATGAAGAAATGTTAGACCACGCACAAGATTTTAGGTCTATCGCAGAGATTGAAGTTACTAGTTCATTAATTTCTAAATTTACATTTTTAAAAAATACAGGTTCGTTGAGTAATAACGATTATACATTAACTATTACCAACGCTGATAACAATGATTATCTAATTGATGAATTTTATTCTTTATCATCAGTATCATCGGTGAATGATATTTATACAAATAAGATGATATTTTTAGATAGTCCCGTGGAAACATCTGATATAGTTTCTTTATATGAAGATTCCCGTATAGATAGTAATATTTATAGCAATGAGCCATATACACCAAAGTTAGGAATTTTTATATCACCTAGTGAAGAGATAAATAGACAAATAGTTAGAAAAATAGTTACCGATTATGAAATAATTCCTGATAATTTATTAGAATATAATGAAGTATTCAAAACAGAATTGGATAATAAATACCATTTAGATAATTTGGGGGATAAATATTCCAACATGACGTATTACAATTTTATATATTCATTATTAGATAAAAAAATATTTAAAATTTTTGAAAAATTTGTTCCTGCGAATATACAGTTTGAATATGGTATAATGATTAAAAATCATATTTTAAAAACTAATAAATATAAAGTTAGACCTGCTAAATTATCTATTCGTGCAAATGAAATACGATTATATGAAGATAATGATAGGATAACAAGTAATCATAAACAAAAACTTGAAGCAATATTAGTAGATAATGCTACTATTACCAATGAACATAAATATGTTCAAAATGTAATGATATCTACTGTCGATGTGATAAATTCTAATAGAATAGTAGTATTTAATAAATCTATAACGTTACCTTTAAAAAAAGGAAATTTATTATACTTAAATGAAGTAAATACAAATCCTGATAGTTTATTATCATTTCAAATAAAAAATAATATAGCAGGAAATAAATTTAAAACGTATGATTCTCCAATCGAAACTATAATTAATGGTGGAGCAACATTTATAAAACGATAAATAATAAAACAATATGGCAAGTGGATTTTCAAATAATAACATATTACAGATAGATGTAGTTTATACAAAGTTGGGTAGAAGATATTTAGCTGAAGGACAGACAGAATTAGCTAGACCTTCAAAATTAGCTTTTAGTGATGATGGTGTAGATTATAATTTATTTAACCCTAACGTAGCAGAGAGTTTACAAGGTTTAGCGATTGAACGAATACCATTATTAGAAGCAATGACAGATGGTTATGCAGTTATGAAAAATAAATTGATTAATTTACCATTGGATACTGTTGATTTCTTAACTAATATGTCAGTGTCTCCTGAATCAACTATTATAACTTCTTATGGTGATAATAGAGAACCTATTGTGAAGCGTACCTTTAACGTGTCTACTACTATTCCATTTCCTAGTGGGTTTACAGTAACATTAGATGATACTAAATATCTATACTTAGATAAAAAACCTGTATCACCGTTTTCAAGTAATAACAACAATGGATATTATTATCAACGCCCAAGGATTACTCAAAATATTAACACCCCAAATAAAAATAGACAAAGTATTCAATTAATACCTACAAATCAAAATACACGAACTTATACATTCAATTTATTTTATGATATAAATTATGCATTTTTTAGAAATACAACTGATTATAATACATCAATCCGTATAGAATCAATTGATTTCGGACTTGTAAAAACAATCCCAATAACATTAACCTTTAATACAGGAAGATAATAAAAATGTCAGATACAATTTTTAAAACATTATTACCAAATGAAATTATTAAACAACAAAAGGTTATCGTTGATAAATTATTTGTCACATCTTATGGGATTGGAAAACCTTATAATGCATCCAATAATATAACTATTACGACATCATCATTACCATCTGATAATTTAGATTATTATACCAAAATTAATTTTGTAGTTAATGATGATACAAACTTGACATATTTTTCAACTGTTCATGCTGAATTTGCATCATATGGTTTATCATCGGGTTCATCTGCTACATATTGGTCATTGGTGAATCAATTATCAACATCTGATACAGAATATTCCATTTTAACCCCCGAAAATGCATACGAAAATACCTCATCAAATTTAGATGTTATTGCTTTATCAAGAGAATATTATAGAGATAGTATTAACCAAAATAATTTTGCAGTATTCATTCATACGGGGTCGGGTGTAACAACAAGTTCAGTAGTATCAAATTATAGATTGGCTACCGATGGGATATTAGGCTTATACCCATCATCTATTTCCAAACCTACCGATAATGGGGATAAGGTTTATTTATATCCTATCGCTTCATCTATTAATTCTTCGGTACTTTATGTAGGAGACACATTGGTAGTGCCTACACAAACACAATTAGATAAAATCAAACCATATGGTGAAGTGTTCATGGATATGGGGTTGATAGTGTTATTTGTAGATATTATAAAAGAAGATTATCCAAATTTAGAAAATGATGTATTAAAATATTTAGCAGGGATAGTTGGAGTTTCAGAAATTCAATTGAACGGTTTAGTTATAACTACGAATATTCATAACAACGAGTTTAATTATTCATTAAACCCTTCCTTTTTCGAAAATTCGGATAGAACTTTGATTAAAGCATCAATACGTGATAACCCAACTACATTTATAACGGGGGTAGGTATTTATAATAACGATAATGAATTGATTGCATTTTCAAAATTAACACAACCATATAAGAAAAATTTCGAAACTACGTTTGGATTAAAAATAGAATTATATTATTAAAATGTTATTAGAATTAAATGAACAAAACTATTCAAGAAAACTCGAAGATGTATCAAAAAAAATTGCTTTAAATGGATATCAATTTTTGTCGGCATCCGTGGGTAGTTCATTTCATTCATATGTAAATAATTTATTCTATACTATTAGAGGTTTTAATGTTGAAGAATATGCCGAGCAACAATCAATTTTTACTTCACCAATTGTAGAAAATTTTAATTTAATTTTTACAGGGTCATCTATACAAATTGGTGAAGGTATCATTCCAACTACATACGAAGTTACATATGATAATACATACATATTAACCGATGATGGAAAAGGAAATATATTCCATAATGATAAACTATTAGGAAATATTTTCTATGAACATGGGGTAGTAATGTTAGATAATACAGAAACCTTTTCGGGGTCGGTAGTACCGCTATCAGATATGTATACAAATAATAATTTAGTAGAAGTTAATTTTACTAAAAGAAATTCTATAATTAAGACTCGTATCAATTTTTATTATGACAATGGTAAATACAATTTAGGTTCATCTAATACTACATTTGATAAGACTATACATATACCATATCTAACCAAAATAGTATTGTATAATATTAAAAATGAAGTAGTTATGGTAGCTAAATTGAGCAAACCCATTTCAACAATTAATGATTTATATTTTATTTTAGAACACATAACAGTTTAACCTATGAATTTTAAAAATTTAGTTAATAAAGTATCTGAACAATCAACAAAAGAGTCTAATACCTTATTAGATGAAGAAGTATTCAGAGCTTCAAATTCAGTATTAAAATTTGCATTCGATGGAGTACCATTCTATTTAGCAGGGTCTTTTGTTACCTATTGTAAATTTAAGAATATAAAAGATATATCCGAAATAACATTAATGGATGAGGTTACACTATTAAAAACCTTAACATTAGATGAATATAAAGAAAAATATCCCGAAAAGACTTTGTATTATGAATTTTTCAAATGGTTTACAACATGAGACAATTAGGAATAGATGCATCGAGTACTAAAGCAGGATTTTCAGTCAATATAGATGGTAAAATCGAAACAGTAGAAGTCATATTTTATGATGATAAATCATTATATGAAAAATATATTATATTACGAAATGCTATAATTAAATTGTATCGAGATAATAATATTGAAATAATTGTAATAGAAGATTTTTTAAAACAAAAAGGTGGTCAAACAACCGCTTCAACGCTATCTAAGTTAGCACAGATGAATGGTTTAATTTATGGAATTTTATATAGTATTACGACACCAGATTGTGTAATAGCGGTTCACCCTTCTACTGCACGAAAAAAAGTTATTGGGATGGCATTCACCTCTACGCAAAAAACAAAGGATATGGTGGCGGACTTTGTGCAGAATATTTTAGGAATTCCTATAGGACGTACTAAACAAAATAATCTTAAAAAGGGTGAAGACGATAAATGTGATGCTATAATTTTATCATTATATACATAATTAATGATATGAGTACAAGAGGAAGATACATTAATGACAGAACAGCATTCTTTTTTAATTCAATAAGTAAAGAATTAATGGATATAGAAGGTCAAAGCGTTTTATATTATGAATTATTAGTCAATAAGATAGCAAATGTGGATAAATATTCATCTGTTTATAAAGAATCTGACAAGAAAAAATATTTAACACCTAAAACAATAATAGCTAAAGTTGATATTGATAAAAAGACTACTGAAACTTTTGAAGAAGCAAAATTTGAACGCAAAACAACGATTCGAATATCATTTAATCGTGAATCATTAAAAGAAATAAGTGTCGTACCAATGGAAGGAGATATAGTTTGTTTCCAAAATATGTTTTTTGAACTATATATGGTTGATGATACAGAAATGCACATGGGTTCACCCGAATTTAAATATTCAATCAATGTCGAAGGACATCAAATAAGAATCGATAATAATAAAATGGTACTTGGTGTTGACAATGAATTATAAATTCATTAATTTTCGACATGATTCAAGAAGTTATTGAACAAAAATTAGGTAATTCTCAATATACTACAGGTAATGATAATGCATATTTTTGCCCAAAATGTAATTGGAAAAATCCTAGATTGATGGTCAATTATGATGACAATAAGTTTCACTGTTGGAAATGTGGGTGGGGTAGTCAATCGATGCTACCACTTTTATACGAATTAAACATTGATAGAAGTGTTATCAACGAAATTAAGAAAGAACTTAATCTCTACGGAAAATTTAATGTTTATACGAAAAATCTATCTCTTATAGATAAACTTGATAACCTTCTATTTAAACCAACAACTGAAGATGTTGTATATTCACAAAATATTTTATTACCCGAAGATTATTTTCCTATTAATTTGTTAAATTCTACAAAAAAAGTACGTAATTACCTATATAGTAGAAATCTATCCGATGATGAAATAGAATACTATAACATTATGTATAATCCCGAACTAAAAAAGGTATTATTCCCATCTTATAATAAGGATAATCGGATAAATTATTTTATAACACGTAACATAGAATTTAAAAAATATGAATTACCTGATGATACAAAAAAATCTCAGATATTTTTCTTTGAGAATCTTATTGACTATACAGGAGATGTCATTCTTACAGAAGGAATTTTTGATGCTATTAATATTGGGTTTAATGCTCAACCGTTATTAGGAACATCAATGTATAAACTAATGTTCGAACGATTACTATCAGCTAACAGTATCACGTTATTTCTAGATAGTGACGCATTAGAAACGGCATTTAAACATGCTAAACGTTTATTTAACAAGGGCAAAAAGGTATATATTGTTCATACCGATGAATATAAAGATGCGAGTGAAATGCCAAAACGAGTTATAAAAAGACTTTTAGAACATAAAATTGAAATAAATACAACTAATTTAATAAAAATGGAAGGTAATCCATGTTCAATATTTTAATATTAATGCCCGATTCTATACCGATTGGTATGGGTGGGTTATCAACACATATAAATAATTTACTGAAAGATTTTGATTCTTCTTTCTATTTTCATGTGATTGGGGCAGATAAATCTGATAAAACAGTACGCACTGGTGATAATTATACATTTTATCCTATATCAAGAGATAATAATTATGCTGATGATTGGGTTATTTATCCAACTTCTATAATTGACTCTTATATTAAACATATTCATAATAAAACTAAAATAGATTTAGTGCATTGTTGTGATTGGAATACAATAGTAGCAGGTGAATTCGTAGCAGAATTGCTAAATATTAAAAAAATAATAGCTTTCCATTTACCATTAAATTTAGATAATGAAAAAGATTTGAGTAATTGGATAACATATACTCAATACATATTGGAAAAAGATGCACATGAGAACTTTGATAAAATAATATATGTATCTGAATATATTAAACTTAAAGCTGAAACTCATGGATTCAATGGTTCTAATATGATAACTATACCAAATGGTATCGATGTAAACGAATTCGAAGATGTTGAACGCATAGAGTTGGGAAATTTTAAACATAAATATCTGTTTATCGGAAGAGCAGTGGCACAAAAGGGAATTTATGAACTATTAGATACATATCTTGATGAAGATAGTGCGTTATACATTGTTGCTCCTGAAAATGGGTCTGACCCCGAAGCAATCAAGATGATAAAACAAGCGTGCGAACTATCAAAAAATATCTTTTATTTAGGTGAAAAACATGGTGAAGAAAAAATACAAATCTTAAAATCTGTTGATTATGTAGTTATGCCATCAATTTATGAACCATTTGGAATTGTAGCATTAGAAGCGTTCGCATCATTCAGAATCCTAATTACATCGGGTGTACACGGATTAAGCGATTTTACAAATAATGAAAATAGCATTCAGATAAAACGAGTACATCCTATGCACATAAGAGAAGCAATGCTTAAAGCTAAAGATTTATCATTTGTTGAAAGAAGTGCAATGAAATTAATTGCAAATACCACAAGTAAATCGTATACTTGGGATAAGGTACGAAATCAATATTTAACTATATATAAAGAATTATTATGATTAAGATAGCACATTTAGCAGATTTACACATCAGATTACATTCGAGATTTGATGAATATGAACATGTTTTTAATAAAACAATTGAAAACTTACAAGAGCAAAAACCTGATATTATCTATTTGGGTGGTGATATTTTTCATAGTAAAATCAATCTATCACCAGAAGCAGTTAATATGGCATCTAATTTCTTACGAGATTGTGCTAATATTGCTTATACGATTGTTATCATTGGTAATCATGATGCAAGCCTTAAATCGAAAAATTCGAGAATGGATGCACTAACACCATTGATTAATTTAACTTCAGGAACTAAACATGAATTAAAAATTTCAGTTGATTCTGAAATTATAGTGTATAATAATAAATTAAACTTTTTCCATTATTCATGCAAAGATAATGATGTATTTACGGACGATGAATTAAATACCGAAGGTGTTAAGATTTGTTTGCACCATGGTATGGTTATAGGTTCTAAAAATAATTCTGGTAAGGTATTTGATAGAAGTGATAGGGATAACATTCCATTTGAAAAATTTAATTTAACTTTATTGGGTGATATTCATAAATTACAGACAATCAATGATAATATTTTCTATCCTTCATCATTAATATGTCAAGATTTTGGTGAGCATCCTATTGAACATGGGTATTTGATACATGCAATTGGTGATAATCAAACTATTACATCTGAATTCATTCGTATAGAAAATGATTATGCTCATTTTACATTCAACGCAGTTGGTAATAAGATTGATTATAAAAAATATAAAAAAGACGTTACTAATAAATCACGTGTAAGAATTTTATACAATTCATTATCTGCTAAAGACGAAGTAGTCAAAAATTTTAGAGAAGATTTTCCTGAATTAACAAATGTAACATTCGAAGATATTGAAACTATAGTAACTAATACTTCTGATTTATCAATGGATGTTAAAAAAATTGATGTGTTATCATTGGAATTCCAAGAAGAACAGTTTAAAAAATATTTTGAGAATGAAGATGAAGAATCTCTTGAAGAAATCTTAGCAATTAATAGAAAATTATACAATGATGTAGTATCTTCGAAAAATTTAAAATTTAATAGTACTTCTTTCTCTTTAAATAAATTGATATTTAATAATACCTTTTCGTATGGGGAAAATAATTCAATAGACTTTGATAAATACAGGGGTGTTATTGGACTATTTAGTAAAAATGGTTCGGGGAAATCTGCATTTTTGGATACTATACCCGTAGCATTATTCGGTGATTACCCATTTATGTCATCTGTATCATCAATAATCAATAATAATGAAAAAGAAGCGTCTACTGAAATCGAATTGACTATCAATAATAAACCATCGATTATTTCGAGAACTATTAAAAGATTAGGTAAGTCTAAATCTACATCTGATATTTCATTTACGATTGATAATGTAAATCTTACCGAGGATGTGATTGGAACAAAAAACAATATTAAAGAAAATATTGGGGCATTAGATGATTATACTCGTACTGCTTATATCTCACAGAAATCACCCGACTTATTTTTAAATATGAAAAATTCAGAACGCAAGGAATGGATGACTCAGAACTTGGGGTTAAAAATTTATGAATATTTACACGAATCGGCTAAATTAGATTCTAAAGAATTAGCTAACGAAGTTTCCTATTTATTAAAAACCGATTGGCAAACCGAACAAGTAAAATATTTAAATAATAATAAAGAATTAGAACAAAAACTTAAATTGGTAGAATCACAATTAAAGACTTTAGATGATTCTTTAAATAGTGTTGAAGAAAACATTAAAACGTTGGAGAAAAACGCTGTTGTTGAAAAATTAAAAGTTATTCCAAATGTTGAATATGTAACCGATAATGATATTATATCTACCAAGAATTCTATTACATCTTCACAAAATAAAATTCAACATATTAAAGATGAAGAACCAAAAAATATTGAATTGAAAAAACAATATTTTAAAACAAAAAAACAAGATTTGGAAAAATCTATATCAAATATAAAAAGTAAAATCTATTATGATGAAACGCTGATTAATAATATTAATAATAAAATAGATTCTCTAAAATTAGATGGTGTAGAATTAAACAATAAAATTACAGAAATCATTAGTGAGTTTGGTATTAATGAACTTATGTATGATGTTAAACCATTAGAGAAAATTATAAATGAAGTAACAAAAGAGTATGAATCATTATTATCTTCCTATATAGATTATAAAAATCAAATCAAAGAACTTCAAACTAGATTAAAACAAAGTGAGGAACAAACACAGATTCTATCTGAAGATTCACGGTTTAAAAATGAATCATTATGCAGTACTTGTCCACTTTTAAAAAATGCGTTTACTATTGAATCTCATATACCACAAATAAAAAAGAAACTTTTAAATTTAAAAAATACTATTAAAGAGTTATTTGGTTCGGATGATAATTCTGTTATAGACGAGATATTATATAATAAAAAAGAAGCGCTAAAATTTAAAAATAGAATGGTAGCTAATTTTGAAAAATATGTATCGGGGCGTGAAAATTTATTAAAAAATTTCAAAACATTAAAAAATGATTTAGAATTAGCAAAAGAAAATGATGCATCTAATAAAAAATTATTTTTAGAATCCTTTGAGTATCAATTGACATCTCTCAGAGAAAAAATTGATACCGAAATAGATAATTTTAAATCAACTAATAATTATAGTATTAAATTATTGACTGAACAAATAAAGTCATTTGAAAATACATTAAAATTACAGTTACAACAATTTGACGATGCTAAAAAAAATATTGAATACAAAAACAATATTTTATCGATAGAAAAACAGATTAATCAAAATGAATCTGTTAAAAATACTATTGAAGAAGAAATTCAAATTATAAATGATAAAATATATGATTTAAAATACGGTATTAGATATATTAATGATAAAGTTGATGAAATTGATAAAACTATATTATTATTAAAATCAAAACAAAATGAGTATTCTAAATATGAAAAATATATAACTTCTACACATAAAAATAATATACCAACTAAAATTGTTGATAATATTATACAAACGTTGGAAAACGAAGTTAATATTATTCTTTCTAAATTGGGCGAATATAGAATTGAATTACAGAATGAAGAAAAATCATTAAACTGCTTGGTATCTCATACTACCAAAGGTGAATTAAACTCTGATAGATTATGCGGAATGGAGTCATTCATCGTAAATTTGGCTATTAGAATTGCAATGGCAAAAATATCAAACACACCAATTGCTAATTTTTTAATTATTGATGAAGGATTTTCAGCATTGGATTCAGATAATATTCAAGCAGTTCCTGCATTATTCGATTTCTTAAAATCTAAATTCGATTTCATATTAGTAGTATCACATGATGTATTTATGAGAGATTTTGTTGATTATAATTTTGAAATTGAAATTCATGATAATAAATCTAACATTGTAGTATAAAAAATTTAGAAGTATTATAATTAATTTAAAAATAGAGATTAAAAAAAATATGATTTTAGATAATAATGGAACAATAGAAATATCTGCAACATTGACACGTTTAGGAAAACAACGTATCAACGAAAATGAATTTAATCCTACCAAATTCGCACTATCCGATGATAATATAAATTATTCATTGATTGATAATACATTGATTATACCTGATATTAAAGTTCAACGTACACCGTTTTTTAATGTGTATCGTGATGGGGCATCATTGTTAAAGAATAAATTGCGTGTTATGACCGATGGTGAAAATGAATTACTACCTTCACTACATAATTTCCAATTTTCATTTGGTAGTGCTAACAGACAAAGTAATCAAATATCAGTAGATGGGAAAACTAGACAGAATCCTTCAATTACAATAGATGAAACGGGTGTAAAAACGATTGTTTATTATATAACAAATTCTGAAATTGCAAAAAAACCAATAGATAGCGTTATTAATATCGATTATGCATCATTACCAATGAAGAAAAATCAATATATTACTGCAACTCTTCATAGTCAACACTATTTTGATTTAAAATTAACTGATGAAAATGTTAAGAAAAATACAAAATTTAGTACGAATAATAATACATTCAATAGAAATTTTAATGAAGCTACAATTTATACCAATAAAAGAGTTGATTTACCAAAAATAGTTAATGTATATTGTACTGATATTTCTCAGGATATTCTAAATGCAGGACAAGGAAACACAACAATTGGTATTTCACAACTACAAAAAATGTTTGGTGACTCATATAACGTAGGATTTTCGAATGGTATATCATTAAGATATAAAGGTAATTTTGTTTATCAAAATGTAGGAATTGCATCATATGATACATTACTGACACTTTTTTCTGAAGAAACAGGTCAATACGAAAATATAAAAATTATAATTAAATTAATATAATACAAATGGGAAAAATATTCAAAATATTAGATAATAATTCAATCATCAACGATAGTAGATATCCCAAGTTTTCAACTTTGCATGCAAATTCGGCTATTGCTTTTAAGAATAGTGATTGGGGTATAGTACAAAATAGTTCGTTTACGGATTTTGGTGCAATAACTGCTTCTGTTGCTTATGCTAATACTTCTTCTTTTTCTGTTTCATACGCAAATCAGAATACATCATCTAATTATGCAGAATTTTTACCCTTTCAAATGTTAATGGGATATTTAGGTGTACCATATAACATTCAAAATGCATCTCATGAGTTTGCAATAAATAATGAACTTATTAATGAAGCAATAATCATATCATTTGATGAAGAAAACTTCAAAAACCAAATTGATGTAAAGAATTTTTTCATAGCATTATCAGGTTCAACAGGTAATTCGACAACGGCAGTAAGCGGAAATGGTACATTCGGGTCAGGATTTCTAACAGTGGCACCATATAGCATTAAAGAATCATATGAAACAGGGAGTAGCACACAATACCCACCATTATCAGTTAATCCTGTTTACGAACTTAGAACAAATTCTGATAATTCATATCTAATTTATGATTCCAATACGGATTCAGTTAAAGTTGATTGGTCGATTGGAACACCATCGGTACCATTGGGATATATTTTTCCTGAACAAGGATTGATATTATTATTACCATCGAAACTTACTGCTTATACACAGTTACTAACAGCAATTAATAACGTTTCAGCACCTAGAGCAGAAAATGTTGCCAATTCTATTATGTATATCGGTGGATACGGTTTAGAATACGTTGAAAAAAAGGTTATTCTAATTAGAGTTGAACGAGATGAATTTAATTTTACTACAAACCCATCGGCATTTACTAATGATGATGGTATCGTAAGATATAACTCACAATTTATTGGAGAACCAACATCATATATATCAGCAATTGGTATTTATAATGATGAAAATGAACTATTAGCAGTTGCCCATTTATCAGAACCTGAGAAAAAAACAGAATTAGACTTTTTAACTTATAAAATAGTAGTCGAAATTTAAGTTTTTTGATAATTAATGATATTTACGATATATAATATAATATCATTAATCAATGGCAATCAAACAATACAAACAAGATTTACTAAATAGACCTACAAATATAGTAGAACGTGGTGATAGGTCTAAATATTTCCAATTATTCGATATCAACGATGTATACGGTTTAGGTATACATATTGCATCCATAAGAGGGTCTGAAGATATAGAACGCTATTCGGCAATCCAAATGGAAATGTCCGATGAATTTGGCAGATTGATACCAATTAAAATTCCACCATCATCTGAATTATCAGAAAATCGTTATCTACCTTCACAACGTTTCAGTTTCGAAATTGATAATAGTGTAAAATCAGGTGTAATAACATTGGTGATTTATGGTAAATTGACAGATGGTAGAACAATAAAATATATTCGTACCTTTTTAGTCAATAAAACTATACAAGCAAAAGCTGTTTCTGATAGAGGAGAATGGGCAAGTGGTATTGATTATTCGATATCTGATGTAGTTCAATTCGGTGGGTCTTCATACATTAGTATTCTTGATAACATTAGTGATAACACGAATATTCCACCCGATACGACATATTGGAGATTATTCGCAGAAAGTCAACAACAATTAGATGTTATTATTGAAGCTAATACTTTTTCATTCAACAATAATTTTGGTTCTATAGTTGCAACGGGCTCATTATATGTACAAGGGATAAATATATCTAGTAGCGTCGTATACCAATGGTTTAGGGATGATATAGAACAAGTAGGCGAGACAAATAGATATTTTACAGTTTCTGCATCATCAGTAACAGGTTCAACACAACTTAAATTAAAACTTACTTATGAAGTTGAAGATAGAATTGGGTATGCATACCAGACGATAACAAATACTAATGATGGAGAATTAGGATTAGCATTATTATATCAGGGGTTATATGATTCAGGGGTTACATATAATAGAAATGCAACTAGTTCTGATGTAGTTTATTATGATACATCTTATTATACCATCAAATTAGGTATATCATCAGTACTAAATGTTATACCAACAGATACGGACTATTGGGAAGAAATTCCAACATTTAAAATTTTAGCAACAGACTTATTATTAGCACAAGATGTTACAATAAGAAGAAGTTTAACATTAGGTGATGCATCGATTGACGGTGGGTTTGGAACACGAGGTGTAATCAAATCTTTGGGTGGGTATGATAGTGTTGGTGACTATACATCTGTGCAAAATGATATAGTAAATAGAGGTCTATATTTCGATTCTACGGGGTCAATGAACTTAGGTGGTAATTTGGTATGGGATGCACTTACAAAGTCACTTACAGTCAAAGGAAACATTATAATTGAGGGTGGTAATGCTGCTACTACTTCGAGCGTTTCATCATTATCTTCTTCGTTATCTGCATCAATCGTTGATAGTGCAAATACGCTATCTTCATCAATTGGCAACGTTGAAACACAACTTAGTAGTTCAATTTCTGATGTATATAATGAAGCATTACAAGCACAAACTGATGCAAGTAATGTATACGCAAGTGCATCTATAAGATTTTCTAATATTGCTGATGATAATATTGCTGATTATTCAGAATTACCAACTTATAAATTTATATATTCCGAAATTTTAGCTGATAGTGGTTCAATAATTCCTAAAGCAATTATATTGAGTGCAACAGGTTCTGCACTTACAAATTATACATCTTCGTTTGATAATTTATCAGCGAGTCTAAGTGTTATTATTAATACAGAATTTGAAAATTTTCCAATTAATGGTATTAATGATACACCAATATTTTTACAAACAAATTTTGATGCTTATTATTTATCAAAAAATACATTATTAGGAAATATTTCTGAACAAGCACGAAATCTTGCAGAAGCATATTCGTTATTAATTACACCTACAGACCCTTCGACGGGTATTCTAAAAAATAATCCTACACCATCGGGTCAAGGTTTATTTATGAATGCAAGTCATTTGGGTTTTTATAATACTGATACTTGGCAAACATTCATGTCTGCAAGTGGAGAATTTTATTTAACATCGAGTGTTGGTGGCAATTATTTATTTTGGAATCCTATTACAGGAACATTGGAAATACAAGGTGCAATAAATATTACGGGTGGTAATGGCGCAACTCAAGATTTTGTAAATAATACTTCTGCATCATTATCATCATCGGTCAATGGTTCTATTAACAACTTATCAGGTTCGGTATCAAGCTCATTATCATCGATGAGTGGTTCTTTGGCATATGATATATTATTAAATAGTTCATCTTTCGCTTTAACTTCAGAATTACTAGATAATAGGATTTTTACCAATGCAGATGGATTAATTAATAAAACACCAAATACATCGAGTGCAGGATTATATCTTGGGTCTAATTATTTAGGATATTATGCAGATGGTAGTTGGATTACTTACATGGACAATCAGGGGGATTTTTATCTTACAGGTTCCAATGGATATTTAGTATGGAGTTCCGCTGATTCTTTATTAGGAATTAAAGGTAATATTATTGCTGATACTATTGTAACAAATTCAGGAAGTATTGCAGGTTGGGAATTAAGTGGTGATTCTATATATAAAAATGGAATTAAATTACAATCGACAACTGGAAATATTGGTTTATTAATCAATGATAATAACATAGACAGGTTACGGTTGGGGAGTTTTGATACAATTAATCCATCTTCATATACAAATTTGTGGTCAGGAAATTTTACCGATTGGACATGGAAATTAAATTATTTTGGTACTTCACTAGGAACAAGTTCTTTATATGTTTCAATGGTTTCTTCAACAGATGGGCTTGTTATAACTAAGAACAAATTGAGAGGTGATATTACTTTCGTAGGTAATATAGATATTGGGTCACTTGACATTGAAGATACGATGGAAATTTCCTATGATGTGAATGGGCTTATATCCCTAAATAATTTGAATTGGATTTCACCACAAACTAATACAGTTCGATATATAATTTCATCATCTGTATATAAAGGCGTTGATAAAATAGATTCCTTTACACATGAATTAGATTCTAGCACACAATATTTTTCTAAAAAAATACGTGATACATATTACAACGATACTGGTGTTAGTTTGGATGATTTAACATTTGAAGTTGGAATTTATTTATCTGGGTCGAGTTTTTGGGATTTTAGAGTTGATATTTCAAAATTTACGATTGCAATTAATAAAGCAACAATAAATATTACGTCAGACCAAGCATTATTCTACGCTTCACCTACAAATTATTTCGAATGGACAAAAGAAAAATTAACAGTTAAAACTGATAATTTTGAAACTAATACTATTAGTACAGGAGATTTAGTAGTCACTGGTCAAGCATCGTTTTTGGGTGGATTAGTTGTAAGTGGTTCTTTAGACTCACACCCTGTGATAGATGCTATTGGTAACATATCATTAACCAATGGTAATGTAATTAGAACTATGACATTTGATGAATTTGGTCACGTTGAAGCATTTACATCTTATGATTTGGATAATAGATATTATACTGAAACTGAAAGCGATGCTAAATATTTTCCATTTATAGGTGGAATAATAACAGGGGATACTACATTCAACCAAAATGTAACTGTAAATGGTAATCTTGCTGTGATGGGTACATATTTTACCGCAAGTGTTGAGCAGATGTATATTGAAGATAATATATTAACACTGAATTATGGTGAAAGTGGTAGTGTAGTTACAAGTGGTTTTGCAGGTATAGAAATTGATAGAGGTATTGGTAATTCATTTTGGTTCGTATTTGATGAAACGAGAGATAGATTTGTAGTTGGATTGAGTGGTTCAACGCAAGTGGTTTCAACTAGAGAAGATTCACCTATAGCAAATGGTATGCCTTGGTATGACAATGGGAACAATAGATTATCAACAACAACAGGATTTACATTTGACGGAACTAATTTAAACTTACCACAAACTGCTTCATTATCTACGCATGCGGTACGTGCGGATAGAACTATATCAACCAATAATGGAATTATAGGTGGTGGTGATTTAACTTTGAATAGAACATTTGGATTGACTGGTAATACATTATCATTACATGAACTTTCTACTAATGGAATTTTAGTTAGAACAGGCACAAGCACAATTACAAGTAGAGAAATATTAGGAACAAATAATCAAGTAATTGTTTCTAATGGCAATGGTATAAGTGGGAATCCACAATTAAGTTTACCACAAGATATTCATATTAGTTCTACTCCAACGTTTTCCAAACTTAATTTATCGGGTACTGGTGATATTCTTTCATTTACAGCAGGGAATGGTTTATCAAGTCTCGATGGGTGGATTAATATTGGTAATGGTGTTTTTGATTGGAAATTTGGATATCAGGGTTCGACATCAAATTCAACGGGAAATGAATTTAAGGTATGGAGTACAGGTAGTCAAGGTACAGGTAAATATTTTCAATTCGACCATGACGGTAATTTTGATATAAACGGTACTTTATATGTTTTGGGAAGTATAACAGTAGATGGGAATATAATAGGAAAAGATGCAAATCCATTGGTATCAATAATATCAACTAACAATGCGTATTTTGGTAGTATCAATAGAGATAATTTAACACTTGCATCTACGAATCAACCGAAATATAGAGATGGTGAAAGAGATTATTATGTGATTTGGACTGCAAAAAATATGGGGTCGGGTAGTTTATTAGATGCTGACTTATGGGATGGATACCAATTCACTGATTATTTGAATCAATCATTGAGAACATCAGATTCACCAACATTTGATGGGTTAACATCAACAGGTGCTATTACAATAATAGACAGTGGTTTGATGTTCCAAACTGCAAGTGTTAATAAATTTAGTATTTCATATGATGATTTAACGGACACTTTGTTAATACGAAGACGAGATGATAATACATCATGGTACAATATTATAACTTTAAATCAAGATAATGATAATGTTACGTTCAATGGTGGAATAATAGTATCTAAAAGTACATCCTTAACAGGTTCATTAATTTCATCAGGAAGTAATACATTAATTGGAGTATTAACTCAAACAGGAAATACTACTATAAATGGAAATTTAGATGTATTTGGAAGTGAAACTATTTCTAATGGATTAACAGTTAGTGGAAGTTCATTATTTAGTGGTTCAACACATACATTCACAGGTTCATTGAATCTTTCTGGTAGTATGACTATCACATCAAACGCATTAGTAACTAATCTTAATGCTGATTTATGGGACGGATATCAGTTTGCTGATTATTTAAATCAAGCAGTAAAAACTACAAGTACACCAACATTTTCAGCATTGTATGTAGGAACAGTAGAAATTTATCAAGATACAATCGCAGTTTCAGCAGATTATTTAAATATAATTGCGCCTGAATTAATAATACAAGCTTATAACGGAATTTTATTAGACGGTAATACTACTATTACAGGTTCAGTAATAGCAAGTGGAAGTTTACATGAATTAAAAGGAAATACTAATTTAACAGGTACTTTAAACGTAACAGGAAATGGAATAATTTCAAATGGATTAACAGTTTCAGGTTCGACTATACTAAACGGTACACTTGAGACATTAGATGCCTCTTATCTAAGAAATGGTTTATTTGTTGCTAATGATGGCACGACTACACCAACCAGTTCAATAGCTTCGGGGGATATATTTTATGGTAGCAATGAAATAGCAAGATTTTATGATAGTACAGTTACAACGGGTTCAGGCGCATTTGTTATTATACAATCCCCGAATTATACTTCTGATATTGGTACACGCAGATTAGGATTATCCTTAAACGCTGTATCGGGTGTTGGTTCAAGAAAAACGGCTCAGTTATTTTTAGAAAGTACAACTGCATTTTTTAATTCACCCGATTTATATATTTCTACACAAGAAATAAAACGAATGAGATTTGGGTATAATGGTGGTACGACAAATTATGGATATTTTAATAACTCAGGTTCTATACAATTAAATGGAACCGAAATATTATCTATTGATAGAGTCCTTTCAAATATTACACAAGCAACCATTGATAATATAAAAATAGATGGTAATACAATTTCAAGTATAAATGTTTCAGGAAGTATAATATTAGATACACATACAACAGGACAAGTTATAATTAACTCTAATGGTCAAACTATTGGAGCATCTGATATTTCTAAAGCATGGTTATTAATTGGGGATTCTACAACAGGATTGGGTATTGATAATAATGAAATATTCTCTAAAGGTGCGAATTTAAATATAGGTACTTTAAGTAATTATGAAGTTGATTTTTATACAAATGGTTCTAATAGAGGTACAATAACATCTAATGGAAATTGGGGTATCAATGAATCAAATGCACAAATAAAATTACAAGTAAATGGAGATGCAGGTGTAAACGGTTCTAATAGATTAGTATTAGGTGCTGATGGACTTGAATCTACATGGGCAGGATTTTATAAAGATGGATTATATATAAAAACTGTTAATAATTTCCCATTATACTTATCAGGTTCTTCAAATGAACAGGGTACTTTAATATTTGATAATAGTATAACAACTTCTGAATATGCATCAGGGTTTGCAGGATATGGAGCAAGACTTGACCAAGATGAAAATGATAAATGGTCGTTAGGAATTGATAATTTAACAGTTCGTGGAAGAATGAGAATCTATGAATTGTTAATTAATCAACTTCGTGCTACAAATGGAGCAACATGGGTATCGAGTACAGGTAAGGTAGAAACTGTATGGAGTGGTTCAGTAAGTTCATCTTTAGAAAATAATGTACAAGTTGATACAAATTATCCAACAGGAAGTTTACAAGTACTTTATACATTTAATGAAAATAATTCTACAACTGCTTATGATTATAGTGGTAACGGGAATAATGCAACAATAATTAGTTGCTCAATAGCAAGTAGTTCATTAGGTAAACAAATAGAATTTAACGGTACAAGTTCATATGTAATAACTGATATAAGACATCAAATGTACACGGAAGATTGGTCTTATGTAATTAGATTTATACCACAAGATGGTACAAAAGATACAACTCTTATTGAAAAAGGTAGTAACGATAATGAAGGAAGAACTGTTTTAAGAACAGATTCGAGTAAAAGATTAACTACTTTTGTCGGTGGTGATGGCGAAATAACATCAGCTAATAATGTTATAACAATAGGTCAAGAAAGTCATGTAGTAATGACATTTAATTCTAGTACCAATCAATTATATATTTATCATAACAACATACTTGTATTATCACATAATCCTGTTACAGAATCGGCAAGTGTTCAATCCAATCCTCAACCGATTATATTTGGTATTGAATCTGATTTCGCATCTAATAATGCGTGGAGTGGGTCTATACAAGATTTTAGATATTATGATAAAGTATTATCTACACAAGAAATTGAAGCATTATATAATAATTCTAATGGTGTTAAATTAAAAACTGATAATGAAACTGAACATGGATTTTTAGAGGGTGATTTAATACGAGCGCAGAAATTTAATGGTAATGGAGTTTACCAATCCGATGCAGTAGTAACATTAGGAAGTACTGATTTAAAAACATGGTATGTTGAACCATTATCAAGTGATTTACCACAAAAGGATTTTGAATATGTAAGAATAGGTAATGCTATTGATTCAACACGCCAAGGAGCAGTCTATATGACATCTGACGATGATGAAGCACCATTCATTGACATAATAGATGGTATTGATTCATTTACAACCTTTAACACCGCAGGTACACAAAAAGTTAGATTAGGAAAGCTAAGTGGAATAACAGATGCAGGATTAGGATTAATTGGTCAAGATGTTTATGGTATTTATACTGATGCAGGTTACTTTAAAGGTAACTTAGTAGTTGGTGGAAATGTTAATACTGCATCATTAGCTTCAAGTACAATTACAATGGGTAAAATTACAGGTACTGCAAACAAAGCAATTAGATTAAGTGTTAATGATGATTTACAAGATTCAGGATTATTTGCTTATAATGATAATGGAAGTTTAACAGTAAAATTAGCTTTAAGTGGTTCATCACAAATAGCAGGATATTTCTTAGATGAATCAGATTTATGGAGCGGTAATTTTGATAAAACACATTCTGAAACTACATTAATTTTATCTTCACAAGATGAAAAAATAGCATTAGGGGAATCAGCAGATTCAATAGGTTTAACAGGAAATGGTATTTTATTATCAGGAAGTGGGGAGTTCAATTTTGGATATGATGATTATAATTTTATAAGAAGAAATGGTAATACATTTGAATTGAGTGCTACTAACGCAATATTATCAGGTTCAAATATTACAATTAATACTGATAATATTAGCATACAAGCAGGAAATGATTATTGGAATTCATCTACTAAATCGGGTTCATTTGGTAGCGGTATTTTAAGTTGGAATGAATCAACATTAAATTTAGCAGGATGGATAGTAAATGCAACATCATTAAGTAAGAATCAAACTATCATTTCATCGGATGGATATATTTCTTTGGGAAGTGGTACTAATAATTTTGAACAGGATAACATAATATTTATTGATGGTGCTAATACAAGAATGAGTATTGGTAAAGGGTTTGTATATAATAACAATACATTAAAGGTATCAGGCTCATCAGTACAAATTATTACTCCAAGTTTCTTCTTAGGAGATGTTACAAATTATATTAGTGGTAGTGGTGACAACTTAGATATCAAAACTGATAAAGCTACATTAAGTGGGTCATCTATTAATTTATATACTCCAAACTTTTTTGCAGGTAGTTCTACATCTTATTTATCAGCAAGTGGTGGAAATGTAAAAATAAGTGGTAGTAATGTTCAGGTATTAACACCTAATTTTTATTTTGGTCAAGCGACAAACTACATATCAGGTAGTGGTGGAAATATTAAAATTAAAGTAATTGATAATTTTGAATTATCTTCATCAAATATACAAGTATCAGGCTCAACTTTTAAATTAAAAAATAATTTTACTTGGGATGGTCAAGATTTATTTATTTCAGGGAGCAACGTTAATGTTTTAGCTGATAAATTTTATCTTGGTGGTGCTAATAATTTCATATCAGGTAGTGGTGGAAATTTATCATTAAAAAGTGATACATTCAATTTAACTTCATCTAATTTGGAAGTAAGTTCTACTAAACAATTAATACGATTAGGTTCATTAACTTCATTAAGTACAAATAGTGGAGTATTTTTGAGTGGTAGTGGTGAATTTGCATTTAACGATGACAGTGACAATTATGTAAGATATATTGGAAGTGAATTAGAAATAAAAGCTACAAAAGTCCAATTATCTTCATCATTAGTATCTATTAACACACCAACATTCTACTTTGGTAATGATGTGAATTATATTAGTGGTAGTAATGGAAACATTAGAATTAGAAACACAGGAAATTTTGAACTAAGTTCTTCAAACGTACAAATTTCAGCGAGCATATTTAGATTAAAAGATAACTTTACATGGAATGGTACTGATTTATTGATTAGTGGTAGTACAGTACAAGTATTAACAGATAAGTTTTATTTTGGAAATGCAAGTAACTATATTTCGGGTAGTAACGGTTCATTAAAAATAGTAACAAGTGATGCTACACTTTCTGGTAGTTCAATACAATTAATAACAGATAAATTCTATCTTGGGGGTACAAACAATTTCATATCAGGTAGTGGAACAAATTTACAGATTAAAAATACAGGTAATTTTGAGTTAAGTTCATCTAACGTCCAAATAAGTTCATCTGTATTTAGATTAAAAAATAATTTCACTTGGGATGGGGCAAACTTATTAATTAGTGGTTCTAATGTTCAATTATTAACTCCTAAATTTTACTTTGGGAATGATACAAATTATATTAGTGGTAGTGATGGTTCACTTTTAATTAAAACAAATACATTCAACTTATCATCATCAGGAGTATTATTAAGTGGTAGTACATTAAACTTAGGTGATAAATTTGTATGGGATGGCTCTGATTTGATAGTAAGTG
>Ga0210043_1000780_pt1 | contig 32060 bp, 49 predicted proteins | sample CryGeymet201501t_FD_183990 | JGI IMG/M metagenome (GOLD analysis project Ga0210043, IMG submission 183990) | Groundwater microbial communities from Crystal Geyser aquifers in Utah, USA - Crystal Geyser metaG 2015-01t (SPAdes) (version 2) | ecosystem: Environmental > Aquatic > Deep subsurface >... | reverse complement strand
GACATTTCACCTAATAATTTTTACAATTGTCAGACAGGAGAACAAAAAGAAACAATTAGATGCGCATTGCTTGGAGTCAAAGAAACAAGAGATTATTCATACTACGATGAAGCAACCAGCGCAAAAATCAAAGTTTGCAGAAGTTTTGATATGCAGGTTGGACAATGGATGAAGGGGGAAGAAGTTGAGCTAAGAGAATGTGCAAAATGCCCATATCGACTTGGCAAACCTGGAACAAAGAAGGCTTGCACAATCGTAAGGAAGTTTGCTTCTTACGATTTGGATTCTGATGAGGTTTTCATCTTCGACGCAAAGAGATCATCATTCGTACCAATGAGCAATTTTCTTGAAAGGAATTTCTATGGGAAGATCAAGAAAGGAAGTAAAAGACTCGATATTCCGCTTTACATGCTAGAAACTACTTTAGCATTAAAGTCAGAACCAGGAAAAGGAAAACGATACTATGTCTTAAATCCAAAGATTACTGGACAGATCAAGCAAAAAGAAAAAGTTTTACATTTCAAATCCCTTGCTGACCAAGTAAAAAAATACGGAAAGGATGAATACGAAGATATTCAATCAAAACCTCCCACAGAAGAAAATAATTACGTACAAAACGTAGATGACGATGAAGATATTCCATTCTAACAACTAAAAAGGAGAAAAAAAGATGCAACAAATCGAACTAAAAATTGATGATGTCCTAATTCATCCAGATGTTCCAAACATTAGAACTAAGATTAAAAAGGATGACATCAAAGATTTAATAAACTCAATTCGAGAATCAGGGCTAAAAAGCCCAATTGCAGTATTTCTCGAAGATGGAAAATACTATTTGGTGTCTGGAGAAAGACGCCTGGAGTCGTTCAGGGAACTATCAAAGGAAGAACCAAAAAAATTCAAAACAATCGCAGCAATTGTCCAAACATATGAAGATAAGAACCAAGCTCTTTTCGATAACGCTATTGAAAACATCCAAAGAGAAGATGTAAATGGGTTCGATCTTGCAAAAAGAATCCAGATGTTGATTGACAAAAAAATCGGAAAGCAAGAGATATGCAAGCGATTAGGAAAAAGCATTACGTGGGTAAATGAAGCCCTGAAGTTCATGGAAGCAGATCCGGAAGTACAAAAACAAGTATCCGACAACAACATCACTTTCGACGAAGGAAAAAAGATCGCAAAGCTACCGCAGGATATTCAATCGGCGGTAGCGACAAGCCTTGGAACAGCAAAATCATCAGGAGATAAATCAACAGTCACTAGACTAAAGAAGGGAGTTGAAAAAGCAACCCGTGTTCGATCATCAGTAATGCCAGGGAAGAAGGAAATCAGCGCAAACAAAGAAAAACTGTCCAAAATCATTGACGCAATGAAGAAGTCGGAAGACAAAGACACAAAACAATTCTACGGGCTTCAGGGAAGTCTATACGCGTTAAGGTGGGTGATTGGAGAAGAATCCGAAATGAAGTTAGATGGACTCATGAAAAAATACAAGATTGAAGAAGAAAAAAAGAAGAAGAAGGGTCCTCCAAAGAATGAATCAAAAAATAAGGTAAAAAAGACAGCAAAGCGAACAAAAAAGTAGTTGATGATTGACCCCACTAGATATAAGCTATGGAATACTATGTAAATTTCATGGCCGATCATCTAGTGGGGCTTTTTAGTGACAAAATCCGAAAAATTAATATGTGAAGCAAACAAATATTATATCCATAAAAGAATAGCCAAGATAAGAAAAAATGATCCCAAGAGAACCAATAAGGGATTATTTGCATATAGTACTGGACTTGACTTCAGTGGAATATTATTTGGAGGCAAGTATATATCGTTCGAAGTAAAGGAAACACAGAAAAACTATTTGCCAATTGACAACATAAGATTTAGTCAACTGATCACAATGGGAAAAGAACTAGAATTTGGAACAAATCCATTTCTGGTTGTATTCTTTTCGAAAAAAAATGAATGGTATTCACTGGATTACGAACTACTCAAAAAAATAATTGAACCGTACTCCATGATACCTATTAGATATTTTATAGCATTTGGAAAAATGATTCCGATAAATAATGGATTTCCAGATTACTTAAACTGCGAATCGCACCCAAGATCAAACGAAGCTAAAAAAGACTTTCCATCATGGATGCCAAAACGAATTAACAAGTCAAAAAATAAAATAGAAAAAATTATAATAAATTACACAGATAAAAAAGAAAGAGACAGGAGAATTCTATCTGCAATAAACAGAGGAATCAAAAATGCAAAAAATAAAGAAATTCAATTAGAGGAATTCAAAAACAGGGTCAGGTGAGAAATGGGACTCAAAGATGATGTCATCTCAAAAATAGATGTATCATCATATTATTCAAAATATATTCAATGGGAAGAACAAAAAGGAAAAAACTGGAAAGCACTTTGTCCGTTCCATCAAGAAACCAAAGCTAGCTTTTTTGTTGAAATAGATAGTGGTAAATGGATCTGCATGGGTTCCTGCGGAGAAGGCGGGGACATTATTGCATTCCATATGAAATATCATAACATAGATTTCAACACGGCAATACATCAATTGGCAGATGAAGTTGGAGTAGATCTCCCCAAGAAAAATGAATCAAGTCAATCACAAGGTCAACAAACAGAAAGAAAAAGACGAAATAAATACCCCAAACTAAATGAAGAAATAATTGAAAAACTACATAAAAATTTACCAGAAGATTCAAGGAATTATCTTTATTCTCGCGGAATATCACCTGAAGTCATTGACGAGATAAAGATAGGATTCTGGGATTCATTTTATGGCCCGGTAATCGTTTTTCCAGTCAGAAGAAATGGAAAACTATACAATCTAAGATTTTACAAAAGGGCAACAGATCGAGAAGAAAAAGATATAAGACAAATACCGGCAAAAGAGCTAGGACATAATCCAATCTGGCTGTTTCCTGAACCAAATAAGGATATAGAAGATATTTATTTATTCGAAGGGGAACCAGATGCTCTATGCGCGAAGTCTCTTGGACTAAACGCCTGCACGGTGACTGGCGGGGCTGGAACATTTTTTGAGGATATGCTTCCATACTTCAAGGATAAAAACGTATTTATCTGTTACGACATAGACGACAAGGGAAGAATTGGAGCAAAAACAGTAGCCAAGTTGATATCCAAGGTTGCCAAGGAAACAAAAATAATAAAATTAAATCTAGACATAAAAACATATGAACATGGAGATTTCAACGATTACATAATAAAAGAAGGAAAAACAATTGAAGATTTTCTTAAACTAAAAGACACAGCACAATCAGAAAATTATTCAGGAAAAGATTTATCCGTTGTTGAAGATAATGGAGCATACTTCAAAATCAAAACACTCAAAAATGGGAAAACAGAACTAGAAAAAATATCAAACTTTACAATAAAACTCATATGTAGATACATAAAGGAAAATGAAGTTCTTAGAGAAGTAATCATGATAAGTGAAGATAGTAAAGCATCCGATCCATCAATAATGACTCCTTCGAATATGTCAGATACGAAAAACTTCAGAACATTCTGTTTTGGTAGGGGAGACTATATCTTCGAGGGCGAGTTAAAAGATCTGATGGACATTTGGCATATGGTTTGTTCTCAAGACCCAAATTCAAAAATAGTAAGACAAGTATTTCAGGTTGGATTTCTTCATAATTATGGAGTTTGGATTTTTGAAAATATCGCAATAAAGGGAAATGAAGTAATAAAACCAGATGACAGAGGAATATATTGGAATGGGAAATACGGATACACATTCACCCCGATTGATTCATCGGGAGATGATGTGATCAAGCACTTTCCAAATCTGATACCTAGTGATATAGATCATTGGGATACTATGAAAAACCTATGCGATTCGATGGTTGACAACATTGGCAGTTTAGATGTTTTATTTGGATTGTCTTTAGTGTGTGGATCGATCTACTTTAGAGATATCATATCCAATCCGATGCTGTCTTGCTTCCCAATTCTTTTTGTATATGGAACACTGAAATCTGGAAAAACAGAATACTTGTCTTTTCTGATGAACATGATTGGAATGGACAGATCAGACATTGAATCACTTCCTTCGATCACAAGCACCGTTCCAATTTCAAGACGCCTAGCCTATTTCTCATGCCTTCCGTGCTGGTGGGATGAATTCAGAAACGACAACCAACGAACAAACCAAATTATGGGTACACTTAGAAGTGCATATGACGGCGTTGGACGCTCAATCGGAGTCAAAGGTACTCAAGGTATTCTTTCAGAATCAGTCAAATCAACAGTAGTTATTTCCGGAGAGCATCTACCAATAGATGAAGCATTTCGATCTAGAATAATTCCTGTCCGAATGAAACAATCCGGTAAGAAAGTGGAACTACACAAAAAAGTTATATCACTTTCTACGACGGCTTCTTCCCATATATTCAATATGATACGAAATAAAAGTCATGATTCCGCAAAAAAGTTATTCAAGAAAATAGAATGGTATTCTAATGAAATAAGAAAAACAAGAGAAGACATGGACGAACGAGCAATCAAGAATTATTCGATAGCTGGAGGTTGCTATTCTACACTCGTAAACCCGGACGATGATATATTTCCAGATTACATAATAAATGGAACATGCCATGACATGTTCGACCAGTCATGTATAGATTCAAGCGAACCATATTTTACTCAACAACTTCAAGATTTTGTTGATATCATAGATGGGACTATAGAGTTACATAAGGATTTGTCAGAAATATCATGGTTCCACTTTATCGAACACGATGACATCGTATACATATGGATGTCACCGCTTCAAAGAATATTCGAAAAAGATTTTAGATCATCAAAAGGTACTACTGCACCTGATATCAGAACGATAATTAATCACTTCAGAGAGTTATCTTGCTTCGTTTCATCATCTGTTCAGCATAGAATTCCCAGTATAGGTCAAGGTGATGGTAAAAATAGAAGGTGCATAACTCTAAAGATTAGTAAGCTACCGGAACAGATTTTGAATTGGTTTAAGTGATTAAGTGTGAAGATATATGGGCATCTTTAGGACAAATAGGGTTTCTTTGAAACGGTTATTTAGTAAATAATCGTTTTAAGGAAATTGACAACTTGTCACATGTGAATAAGGTTCACGCTGCAATGCAATATATATCACAAAAAAATGACCGAAAATCAGACAAATTTCACCTGAAAAGTGGTTTGAAATCAAATGCGTAACTACTGTAACAATAGGTGTTACAGATCGTGCTACAAAAAAATCTTCAAAAATCTAGGGAGTATACCCCCTTTAATTAAGTATAATTATTATTAAGTAACTTGTAACAGGTAAACCATTAACCCCCTTAAGGGAAAAATTGAATTTCAGGTGAAATGACAAAATGTCAATCGTGATCTTAAATCTTCTCTTAAAGCCGTCGCTCAAATGGTGTTACAAATTAAAAACACGCTACGTCATTGAAATCATTGAAGAACATGTGTTACTTAGTATGTTACGTGGTGTTACAGCCGACGCTAACATGTTGAAATTTCATTATTATTATTGACAAAAAATAGATCTATTTTCAGGTGAAAGAAAGGAAAGTATAATGAAATTCATGGCTAACACAAAACTAAGGGCTGAATTGCTTCGAAGAATAACCTCTCACTGTACAACATGTGCAGCAGACTTCGATCCAGAGGCTTGCGCGGACACAAGCTGCGCTTTATGGCATACCCGCCTGGGGTCATTAGAGGCCCGTAGAGGCGCTTCGTGGCTCTTGGCAAGGGTCAAGTACAGGTGCGGCGAATGCGTTGGTTTTGACGCCCGTAATTTGTTACTATGCTCAAGCTACACATGTGATCTATGGGAGCACAGAATGGGGAACAAAGACCCGATCGAGAAACCAAAAAATGTCAATGTTTCCAATGTGTTGTTTGATGACTCAGGCGAAGAAGACATTGAAGACATCCTTTTCGGATAGGATATTTCAAAATGAGAAGAATGATAGAGATAAACAATGTCGCATCGGTGCTTGAGATGAATGATGATGTATCGAAAAAGAGGAGAAAGATTTGGATCAATATAGATATGATAGAATCACTAAGCCAAAATGGAAGATACGAAGATGAAACATTGATAGTTTTAAGTAATGGAAATCATGTAATAACTAATTCATATAGCCCAGAGTCTCTTGCTAGAGCTATAAACATGGAGAGCATGAATGAACAAGATAAAAAAATGGATGAAAAATAATTGGTACTATTTATTTATCGTACCAGCTATTTTCTATGGTATATATAAAATAGCTAAGTTTGCTGTAATTATGTTTTCAACCGACAATGGTGGACCAGACGTTACACAGCAAGAAAGAAATAAAGATGACAAACTAAGAAAGATCGAAAAAGAAAAAGAAGAAGAAAGAATAAAAATAAAGGAAGAAGCAAATAAAAAAAAGAAAGAGCTATCTTCAGGGGAGAAAGATCCGGCAGATATTTTCAATGAGGAATTAGGAAAGTGAAATATGATCCATGGAGAAACAAAAATGACCAAATCAATACCAAATAAGGGAACTAGCATTTGTCCAATCTGTAAAAGAATGTGGCTAGTGACTCCATTTGATGATTGCCTAATGCCAGCTTGTGGTTGTTTTGGAGATAATGTTAGCCACAAGAATAAAAATAGATTATGTGAAAGATGCGGAATTCAGCACGCAGTAAACTGCAAAGTAAAAAAATTGGAGGGCTGATGAATGTCGATCATGGTAATAATTCTTGCTCAGGTGATAACGCTATCAAGCGGAACAGTGGTAACAAAAAACGGAGAGCAATTAACGATTGGATCAGGTTCTTTTATCCCAAGTCCTTTCGATATAGAATTAGCAAATTCGATTCTAAATTACAAAGAGGAAATCCTGAATCTGAAACTCGACCTAAAGACAGAGATTGAAAAATTTGAAGTGTTCAAAGATGCTTCCAGGATCAGGGAAGATGAAGTTAAAAGTTTTTACCTTGAGAAGTACAGAGCCGAAAGGCTTGAGAATGAAATATTAAATTCATGGTGGAATAAATACGGTAAAGTAATTTTATGGGTCGGAATAGGTGTAGCTGGATCTGCTTTTCTGATTTGGGGTATGTGCAGATACACCGATGGAATTGGGTGCTAAGATGGAAAAATTGATTGAAAAATGCAAAGAATGGATCGAGAGAGACCATACCGGAGAAATTCAAATAGGTCATCATGGATTTACTATCGGTGAAAATGGAGAAAATTTAATATCATTATCAGTAAATTTTGGATATATATGGATCAACATAACCAGTAAAATATTTGATTTGAATTACGAAACAACAATAGATAAAAATAAAGTAATAGAAATAAAAAATATATGTAAAAAACTTGGACTAAAAATCATCGACGATTGGAATTGTTCAAAAGGATATGCATCACATTCATTCCATGGTATTGGATGGAAAATACATCCAACGAGTATGTCAATGTGTAAACCAATTGGAATCAATAAAGAAGCTAAAATCATTGGATAACTAAATGGATCTACCAGGCTTCGAACAATTTATTCTTCAATTCGATTCAGGCGAAACCAGGAGAGCCTATAGTAGAGATATAATTCATTTCTTCTCTTACGTAAAAAAACAACCAACTGAAATAAATAGAATTGATGTGATGTCATACTTGGATGCTCTTAAGAAAAAGTTTAACACATCGACCGTAAACAGATATATATCATCAGTAAAATCTTATATGAAGTTTCTTTTATTTAACGATGTAATACCTAAAAATCCATTCGAAGGAATGAGAAGGCCAAAGATAAATAGAATAATGAAAGAAGATATCAACGATAAAGATCTGAAAAAGATGCTTGGAAAAATTAAAAATCCACTAGAAATGTCAGTCATTTATCTGATGCTTTACAATGGTTTACGGAGATCAGAAGTATGCGGATTGGATCTGTGTGACATAAAGGATACCAAAGATGGGGTAGTGATAGAAGTTTTAGGAAAAGGTAATAAGTTGAGGATAATTCCGCTTCATCCAGAATGTCAAAATGCAATTCATTTATATTTGTCATCAAAAAATAGATCCGTGAAAAACAAAAATGAACCTGTATTTATAAACAGAAATGGAATTAGAATAAATGTTCAAAATGTATATACGATAGTAAAGAGTCTAAAAAAGAGAGCCAGGGTAAAAGCAAATATACATCCACATATGCTTAGAGCGAAATTTGTATCAATGGCTTTAGAGTCTGGGGTTCCAATCACATCCGTTCAAGCCGATCTCGGCCATTCGTCCATTGAGACAACTGCAATGTATGATCATGCTAAAAATAGATTCGGAAGAAGTAGTATCTTGAAGATAAATAGTATCTTGAAAACAAAAAAAACAGAAGACAAAGAAAAAAAGGAGGATTGACGTGTCTTCCCTAGATCACGAACAAGATATAAATGATTATATTTGCCTTACACCGGATCAACAATTATGGATAAACACAATGCTTGAAGCTGTGGATGAATACATCAACGGAGTTGGTGAAAAACACGAAGAAGCTAAAAAGTTGATTTTTGGAAAATTCAATGGGTTTTCAATTTTTGATTATTTGTTTGATAGCATTTTTAGTAATGACAAATACAATTACATGGATCCGGAGTCAGCAAGGATTGCAATAAAGAAAAAAAGAATAAAAAACATGTCACGAATCAGGAGGAGAAATGGCAAAAGTAAGAATCGCAATGGACGAAGAATCCGGTGTTCCGTCGTTAATGATTATGATAGGGATACCGGAAATATTGAAAATGATGAAACAGAATCTAGGATTGAATTTATCCTCTTTGGCTCCGGTAATTGAAGAAACAATAAGACAGTTAAGGGATAGATTTTTTAGAGAATAATAAAATGGAATACGTAATATTTTTTTCATTCATATCGTTATTGATTCTTTTTTTATTCATGTTTCTTGTTTATCTTTTCATGAAAAAAGATAACATAGAAGGTGAATTATCAGAAATAATTGAATATTGTGAATCTGTAGATTCTAGGATGGAGAAAGGAATCGCTGTGTTTTCTCCAGACGAAAAAGATAAATATTTATATGATTTGCTTGTATTGAAGGGAGTAATGTCAAAAAACCCAATGGGTGGATATTCCATGAGAAGTTCCGCCAATAAAATATGGGGTAAAATTCCAACTGAGTTCCGCTCAGTTCCGGAAGAAGAATACGAAGATGATGATGGCGTAATTCAGGTATTTATGAATGAAAAGCAGGAAATTGAAAAAGTAATAACAGAAGAAGATATAATGAAAGGCAAAAAAAATGGCAACGGCTGAATTATTCACTAAGAAAAAAATCAACGATATCACAATATTTGAAGACAATATCGATAGGGAGTACATGAAAAGAATCGAGAAGATGGAAACAAGAGAGCAGTTAGCATCTATTCTCGAAGATTATCAAGAATTTCTACCAGAAGGACTTCAATTATTCAAAAATGCAAATAACAAATCATTTGAAGAATTGAAATATCAAATAAAAAGGTTTTTTATGAGAGCGAGAAACAAACAGAAAATGCCAGCGGAACCAACGGAAGCAATGATGTTTGTATCTCCGCCAATGCTAACAATCCCAAGACAGCTATCATTAACCATGAGCTACGAATCAAAAGCAGTAATAACATTCGGGCAAGCGTTTTTAACACTTAGAAATCAAGGATTAATACTTTCTCTGCAAGAGCAACAAGAAAAACTATACAAGAAAATAATAGATATAAGCGATCAGGTAAAAGAAATGGTAGACACGACAAGCATAAATGCTCCCGACGTAGAGGGTTGAATTTGTTACTGTTTTTTTTCCTTGACATTTCTATTATTTGTAACTATATTAATAACAATTCAGTATAGCTAATCAGGTAAGGTGAAAAAGTGAATTTAGTCAACTTTGACAAGTTTGCCGTAGATACAATGGACATTAGAAACTGGTGGAATGAATTCTACCGTCTAAATTTCAAAATTCATGATCATGCCGGATTCTTTGGTGCTGAAAGATTTGATTATTTCTGTTATGGGAACAAAAACGAAATAAATAAAACAGGAGTATCTGTTACATATATCTTACTTCATACTGAAAAATCTCTTTCAAAACTTCCAAATAATAAATACAGAGAAGTAAAAGAAAGAATGTCAAGTTTGGGAGTTGATGTAGATAAAGTAATCTCAAAAAAAGAGATAATATATGCAAGTGATTCAAATAGCAGATTCATGATTAATGGATCGTCGATTACAGTCTTTTTTTCTCTTGATAATCAAGATGAAAAACAACCAGAAAGGAATAATCAAGATGGGTAGATTCCAGGCATGGTATGCAAGCAAAAGGGATGCAGAAAATGCTTACAAGGAAAGAAAGAAGAAGAACATCGAATCATTTGCCGCTGAAGTGTTCGACAAGAAAACGAATGAATCCGTTGCCTACTATGTTGGGATGAAGAAGTCTATCAATGGACTAACCGACAAGTACACTGTCAAGTTTTTAGATTGGAAGTAAGAATGATGGCCCCTTCCGGATATTAAGAATCTCCCCCGTTCTGATATCCGGATGTGGGCCACATTTTTTGATGCCCCCGTCGCCTAACGGAAATGGCAACGGATTTCTAATCCGTAAAAATGTGGGTTCAACTCCCTCCGGGGGTATTTTTTATCTAGTCATAAGTTCAGAATACGGGATAAAGAATGCCAACAAAGATAGAATTAGACGAAAATGATTCAGCAGTAATAATCAAATCAAATGGACAATTGAAATCAATAATTCCGCAAGATGGACTAGTTGCAACTTCATATATTGCAACAATAGTTGTATTCATGCTTCAGGATTCAATCATGTTCAAAAAGATAGAGAAAGCATTTCTAAAAAAAGCAAAAAAGTCAAACCAAATTCCAATTCAAATGAATCGGAAGAATGAAAAACACCATACGATTGAAAAGTAAAAAATCCCCAGGGGGTTTCAGATGCCAGTCTTTCTAATGGTTATAATCACTTTATCTGTAGTTTTAATTATTGATGAATTTTGTAAATTCTTTTCAAATTGGAGATAGATATGAGCAAGAATTCCAAAGAGATTGAATCCATATATGTCAGTTGCATCGAAAGCATTCCGAGACAAGAAGATATGGATAAAGATCACTGTGTTTCGTACAGAAAGGAATTAGAATATCGCATGGATGAAAAATACTCCAGCAAAAAGAAGAAAAGATTTTTAACAATCCGTCACTTAAGAACAGGTATTTACGGATGTGTAACGGCGGCGTGTCTAGTAAATCCATCTTCTAAATCTATGTCAATTGGTGTTTCCCTGTGTTCACCATCAGATTTGTTCTGCAAGAAAAACGGAAGAGCAAGGGCACTAAAAAGGATGCATAAAAAGCCATTCGAAATAAACATAAATCTTGATGACGAAGGAATAAATGACTCAATCATTACTTATTTGAATCTTTTTTCAGAAAAATTGTTTCCAAAAGCTAAATGGATTAACAATTTTTTGAAGCATTATCAGCACGGAGTAAAATAATGATCGAATTCGAAGATGGAAGATTTCAACTGCATCTTGGTGATTGCCGAGATGTAATGAAGGAAATAGATGAAAAATCAGTTGATTCAATTATTTGCGATCCTCCATATGAGTTAAATTTTCAAGGAAAAAATTGGGACAGATCTGGAATAGCATTCGATGTTGAAGTATGGGAATTAGCGTATAATTTACTTAAGCCTGGAGGATATCTAGCTGCATTTGGATTTCCAAGAACATATCATAGAGTTACTTGCGCCATTGAAGATGCTGGATTTGAGATAAGAGATTCACTTCATTGGATTTATGGAATGTCTTTTCCAAAGAGTGAAAACGTATCAGTAAAGTTACTCGATAAGTATGAACAAATAGAGAAAAAAGAAGAAAAATCTTCAAAGCAGAGAGAAAACATAGTTGAACTTCTTGAATCAATTGGGGCGTCCAAACAAAAGAATCCAGTTGATATTAAGGAAAAACTGAAAATATATTATGACCTGTCTGAAAAGTTTGAAGGATGGGGTACTGCTCTAAAAAACTGCCATGAACCGATTATACTAGCAAGGCGACCAATGGCAGATATTTTATCCGGTAATTATTACGAATACGAAACCGGAGGAATTAATATAGGTGCGTGCCGAAATAGAGAAGAAAAATTCCAAGTAAACACATGGGATGATGGAGTGTACCCATTCGGTGGTGCTTCTGATGAATACTCAAGCAGAACAGTTGAAGGACGCTGGCCCGCAAACCTGATGTTCAACCATCACGAGAAATGCAAGGAAATCAGGCCAGGAGTTTTCAAGTGCTATAAGGATTGTGCCGTTTTATCGTTGTATTTTGAAAATAAAGATGCAGTAAAATACTATCAATGTTTCAAGTATGAACCAAAAGCAAGTAAAAACGAAAAAGAACTTGGATGCAATAAACTTAAAACAAAGAGTGCGGCAGATATGACAGGGAGAATTGATGGATCTGCCGGGTTGAAGCATCCAAGGGCTGGAGCATCGCCAAAAGATGGCGCAAAGAACTTCCATCCAACAGTTAAACCAATTTCAATCATATCATGGCTGGTAAGATTGCTAACTCCAAAAGATGGAACAGTTATGGATATTTTTATGGGTTCCGGAACAACTGGAATGTCTGCCTATCAGGAAGGATGTAAGTTTATTGGGATTGAACTCAATGAGGAATATTTTAAAATCGCAAAAAATAGAATTGAGTACGCTACAAGGCAAAGAAGAATATTCTAGGAGAAAGAAAATGAAAACTGAAAAAAATCTTATCGATGACTTGTCTTCTGAAATTCATGACATTTGGATTCACTGGATGAAATATATGCTTCCGAAAGTAAAAGTAAAATCGGCCAGCGATGAACTCATGTGGAAAAAGCAGATGAAAACAAAATTCAAGAATTTAAGTGATATCGAAAAACAGAGTGATATCGAACAAGCAACTAAGATTTTATCAGTATTGGTGAAATACATTAAAAAAATCTCGGAAACAACAAGATAAGGATTAAATGAACCAAGCGATTTTATATGAAGGATTTTATCAATCTCAATACTGGTCTAGGTACAGATGTCAGTCATGGTCTAGGTCTAGGTCCGGGATTTGGTCTCGATATCGGTTAGGGACATGGTCTAAGTCTAGGTCAATTCTAGGGTTTAAATCCCGGTCCGGATCTGGATCTAGGTCTGGGTCATGGTCTCGTTCCGGGTCCTAGTTCCGGTATTGGTTAGTTACAAAATAGGAGATTCATATGAATCAGGCGATTCTTCGTGAGGGATTCTTCTATCGATCTCAATCCTGGTTCAGATCAGAATCAAGATCAGGGTCCTGGTCCTGGTCATGGTCTCGATATTTGTCCAGATCAGTATCCCGGTCTCGGTTTCATTCTAGGTCTCAGTCTCGGTCTCGGTCAGGGTCCCGGTTCTGGTATCGATCACAGTCCCGGTCAAAGTCCCGGTCTCAGTCCAGATCAGGGTACAGATAATGACTCGAACGATTAAGATTCTGGTCGTGTTCACTGGAAATAACACAATTGGTAATATACATTACCGCTTATAAGACTAAAAACCCAATGAAATCAAGGACTTACAGAGCACTGAAGTGTTCACTTGGGCCTGGTCGAGCTAACTCTTGGCTAGATAGACAGAATCTCTTTTAAGGTCCAATAAAGACGACCGACTTGAAAAGACTCGAAGCCCCTGGCACCTGAAATCTGACAGGCTTAAACGTCTAGAAAGGACACGCTAATGAACCAAGCAATTTTATTTGAAGGATATTACCAATCTCAATCCTGGTCCCGGTCCTGGTCCCGGTCCTGGTCCTGGTCCGGGTCCTGGTCCCGGTCCGGGTCAGGGTCTAGGTTAGGCTCAAAATAGGAGATCCAGATGAATCAAGCGATACTGTATGAAGGATATTACCAATCTCAATCCTGGTCCTGGTCCCGGTCCCGGTCCCGGTCCTGGTCCCAGTCCTGGTCCCGGTCCCGGTCCCAGTCGGGGTCCCGGTCGGGGTCCCAGTCCGGGTCAGGGTCCCGATCCTGGTCCCGGTCCTGGTCCTGGTCCCGGTCCGGGTCAGGGTTCTGGTTCGGGTCACGGTCAGGGTCCCGGTCTAGGTCTTAGTCTAGGCTAGGCTCAAAATAGGAGATCCAGATGAATCAAGCGATACTGTATGAAGGATATTACCAATCTCAATCCTGGTCCCGGTCATGGTCTAGGTCCTGGTTCCGGTCCTGGTCCCGGTCAGGGTCCCGGTCAGGGTCCCGGTCAGGGTTCTGGTCCCGGTCCCGGTCCTGGTCCTGGTCCCGGCCCTGGTTCCGGTCCTGGTCCTGGTCCCGGTCAGGGTTCTGGTCCTGGTCCCTGTCCCGGTCTTGGTCCTGGTCCGGGTCACGGTCAGGGTCCCGGTCTAGGTCTTAGTCTAGGCTAGGCTCAAAATAGGAGACTTAGATGAACCAAAAACCAGAAAGGATTTCACGATGACGCCTGAGAGAAAAATCAAAGATTGTAAATCATGTTTGCTCAAGTCAGAAAACGCTCTTAATTGCGAAATGTACTCGATTATAGCAAAAAACGATGTTGTCATAGGCAAACAGTGTGAATACTTCAGAGATAGAAAAGAAAACCAAAAAGGAGAAAACAATGATTCTAGTATTTGACACTGAAACAACTGGAATGGTTGACTTCAAGAAGCTAGAGTCAGATCCATGCCAACCAAGATTGGTTCAATTCGCTGGAATGGTTGTGGATGGAGAAAGGGTTGTGAAATCCGTATCGTCAATAGTGCATCCAGGAATAAATATACCATCAGATGTGTCAAAAATTCATGGAATCACTGATGAACTAGTCGATCGAGTCGGAATTGATATGTATGAAATATTGAAGTGGTATTCCGATGAAGTAAGAAGATGTAGTTTTATCGTCGCCCATAATGCGAACTTTGATATCAGGGTGATGAATTCTCAATTTTATTACAAAAAATGTATTCCACCGAAAATTCCAGAAGTGTACGACACCATGGAGAAATCAACAAATCTCTTAAAAATGAAAGGTCCATATGGATACAAGTGGCCAAAGCTAATAGAACTACATGAATTTTTATTCAATGAAGGATTCGATGGTGCCCATGACGCTATGGAAGATGTAAGAGCGACATTCAGGTGCTATAAGAAACTGGTTGAAATGGGAATTAAATGAAAATCTACATCATAGAAGAACAAAGGGATGGGAAGCATTGGAATGAAAAAGTATTTTCGAATAGACGTGATGTATTCAAATCATTAGATGAACAAATGAAATCTATAACGGGTTCAAGATTTATAATGAGAGTATACGAAAACGGAGAACCAATTGAAGTAAGGTTTTTTCAATGATAACTAAAAAATCAAAAATTTACGCATCCTATTTCTCAGGAAGATTTAGGACAAAAGAGGAGATTTTAGAGTTCAAATTTGCCTGCATAGGCCCGTCTAAAGAGTCGAAATTTGCTGGTAGTTTTGCTGGAATTGGACAAACTGTAAATCTTGAATTTTGCTTGAAGCAAAGATGCACCTGTGGATACACCGAAGCGTTAAAGGATGCTCATGATAGATTAAAGAATGAGAAATCATCCATAGATTTCATAGAAACAGATCCGAAAGAAGAATCAATTAGTATAGCGAAGTCATTACTTGATGATTCGGAAAAAGAAAGGGAAAGGAATGGAAAAAATGTTGCTAGAAATTCTCATTTCGAAGAACAGAGACCTGAAACTGAAAATAAAGGAACTGAGAAAAGAACTGGAAGCCGTAAAAAAAGAAAACAAAAAAATGAAAACTCAGATAACATTCAGAGAATGCTGTTCGGAGAATAAGTAATGCAGATCTATATTGCATCTTCCTGGAAGAATCAACATGCAGTAGAAATGCTTACAATGATGTTAAGGGAAATTAATGGGGTCAAAGTCGTATCGTTCGTAGAAAAAGCAACAGAGTCCGAAGGGAAACACCTGAAAGGAAAATTCGACATCAATGAATGGATAGAATCAGAAGATGGATACAAGAAATTCAAATTAGATACAAATGGAGCAACAAAATCAGATTTGGTAATTTACATTGGACCATCAGGAGTTGACACATGGGCCGAAGTTGGCGCAGCGTGGCAAGCCGGTATAGAGATATTAGGTTTATATTCAAAGGGTGAACAGTCTGGATTGACGAGAAGAATGGTAACATGGTTTGATAGCTATAAAGAAATAATTAAAAAGGTAGAACATTCATCGGAAGGAATTATGGAATGAGTTACGGAGTGAAAAAAATTATAATGATAATTGTTCTTTTATTTTCGTCCTGTACTCCATCTGATTTTTGTCAAATGGCGTGGAATTCATATTTAGATAATTGCAAGTGTGTAGCCGATACGCATTGGTATCCAACTGGAAATTATGAACCGTGTTATGACGCCCAGAAGTATTTTTGCACATTTGAAAATATAAACAATCCAGAATGGGAAGCCTGCTATTACTCTATCGAGGAAAACAATTGCGAGAGTGTTGAAATCCCATTGGGATGCGCGGATGCTTTTAGGAGATATCCATGATCAATGTAACGAAACATGCAATTGATAAGTATATGGATATTTGCTCATGTAGGGACAGAAAAACCGCAAAGGAAAGACTGATTAAGATGTTTTACAAATCCAATGAAGTAAAAATCAATCCATATATATCGGCGCAAAGAATACTGAGAAGCAAAATCAGAAACGGTGGAGAGATAAAAGAAACAAAATATTTTGAATTTGATTGCTATCGAATAGCGGTCGTGGATGAAGTTATAATCACATTTGAGAAGAAATTTAAGGATAGAAAAATAAAACCGCCAAAGCGACAAAGAACGAGAAGGGTAAAATAAAAAAAGTTGATACACAGCGTGAATGGCACAATCGAGAATTTCGAGACGGCAGGTAGCAAGTTGTTGAAGGAATTTTCAATGCGATAGGATTGGACTACTATAGTTTTGAATTCACAAGTAATTATGGTGGTTGGAATAACCGGCTGCTATCTTTTAGACAGGGTTACTCCAATATCTTTTTGATACCGCCCATTGAACTTTGTTCTTATCATAGTAGATGTGAATTCCAAATATATTATCAATTATCATATCTGCTATTATTTCTTCATCATCAATTTCTTTTGGTATTTCTATACATAGCAATTCGTCAAGATGTATTAGATGGCCAATCTCATGTAGGATCAATCCATTTACGCTTTCATCTGAAAGCAAATTGATTGAACTGCTTACGCATATTGTTTTTTCATCACATCCAACATGAGCATAGACTCTTTGATCTTGAAAATGATCATGATCCGCAATTTGACATCTTTTTATTTTGATATCAAATAGTATTTCTGCATCCTCTTGTTTATAAATGTTTACTAATATTTCTTTTATGGATTCTAGTATTTTTTCTATTCTTTTATTCATGGAAGTGGTATAGTCTTTCCTTTGGTGTATTTTCTTCTTGAGTAGCCAGATTTGTATTTCTTCTTTTTTGTATTTTTACTCATCAAGTATATTCCAACCGCAGCACCGATCATCAGGATTGAATTTAATATTCCAGCCCCAGCTTTACCTATTGTGCTTTGTTCTTGATCTGTTTGCCCTAAGTACATTTTATTTCCCTATACTCTGTATACATTTTCGAATATAATATCTGGGTTCAAAACAAAAAAACAAAATTCAGCGGCTCTGTTTTTACTAAACTTAGGATAGTAAAGAAATTCATGATACTTATTGCTTGAAGTTCCATTAAATACGAGATGATCTCCTTCCTTCATTTCTATTGTTCCTGAAACATTACATATAGATCTATGTCCTGGAATTTCATGTACCATTATACTAAAATTATTATTTACTACAAATTTATCTCCACGTACAACTACATTTGATTCTTCTTCGTCTGGTTCTTCTTCGTCTGGTTCTTCATTTTCTAATTCTTCAATGTCGTCATCAATATTGACGTAACGCATTCTATGTTGTGGATTTTTTATATATCTTTTTTTTACGAAATATACTTTTCGACCGAATCTTTCCATGTCCCTGCTAAATCTTCTTTGCCAGTATTCGGATAAATCTATTGCGTATTTCTTATTTCCATATTCCCAATCTTTTCCACCATGACCAGGAATATCAGTTACGTATAATACTTCATGCGTTCTACTATCTATAATATATCCTATCATTATAAATTCCTATTTTTTAGTTAAAATACTTCGTATCTCTTTCTTTTCTTTTTGACACTTTCAATCACATTGACTGCAAACTTGAGTGAATCCTTGAGAGAATTTTGAAATTTACTTTTGCACTCTATCCATGTTTTTGTTTCGCTGTTTTCAATTGATTCTATGACTTTATTTGAAGATTCATTGAAACATACTAATGATATTTCGTACCATTCCAAGATTGACATATTCGGTAATTTAATTCTTACTTCTGTTAAAAATCTTTTAAGTTTTTTTGCTATATTTTTTATTCTCTCGTCTGGAGAATTACCAAGATAACCTGGAGGCATTTTTTTGATTATTGTTTCTATCAGTATACTTGGTATACTATCACAAGAATATAGATATGTCTTTCTTCTTATTGATTTTTCAGATAACCTGTGTTTCGCTTTTTTCATTTTCTTTTGGCATTCAAAATTAAAGATATCGCTGCTGATGCTGCAAAGCTGACTGTTCTATTTACATTTATCATTCTCAAGAACACATAGGCAGCCAATCCAGGCACTACGTATCCAACTAAATTCAATTTTTTATCTTCCTGTTTCGAATCTTCGCCTAACGATTCTTCCAAAGATGATGAAATTGATTCCATTTTTTGATCTATTTCTTCAGCAACACTTAACATATCTTCATCGTGAGAAGATTCTATTTTTTTTATTATTGAAGATATTTCTTTCAACACTGACAATATTTTATCTGATTTTTCAATCAGAATTGATAGTATCCCTACATTCTTGTTTACAAGAGATCCGTAATTAGATATAAGCAAATCGTATTCGTTCTTTAATACATCATATATATGACCAGGATCTTTTCCTAATACCTTTCCAATTCTATTGAGATTATCTTCAAATCTTGAAAGTTGAAGATCAATTATCGAAAATTTCTTGGCTAACTGTATTTCAAGTTCTTCTATGGTGGCCATGACTATTCCTCACTTTCTATGTTTTCAATTTCTTCTTCTAGTTCTTCTTGCAATTCCTCTTTTTCTTTTTTCTTTATTCCGTCAATTGCCTTGCTGACTGCATATTTACCAGCAAAGATCAAAGCACCAACGCCTAAAGCCTTGTACGTCAATTTGGTAGCAGGACTTTGGTTATTCCACCATGCTCTAAGTGGTCCAACATTTTCCATCACGATTACTTCTTCTTCAGTTCCGTTATCGGATACCATGCTTGTTTCTCCACTGTATCCTTGTTGGCCAAGTGAAGGATTCCCATCAAACGCTGGAACATCGCCAGATTCAGGCGAACCTTGATTGAATGGATCTGCTCCATTTTCGTTGAACATTTTCGTATCCTATTTCTTTAATAGTTTATACAATGCGAATCCAGCCAAACCCAATGCTCCGAATTTCATGATATCATCAAGTCTACTTTCTTTTGATAATCTTTTTGATATTCTCAATCCTTGTTCTAAATGAAAAGATGGTCTTGTTTTGAGTCTTTCGCTATTTGCGATTAATACTGCATTTGTACCTGTATTCATATTTCTGTCAAGAAATTCTCCATATCTTTTAGATCTATTTCTTCCAATCAATTCGATTATCATTTGTTGTCTTGGAAGAACTACATCATCATAATGAGTTAATGACCTATGAAATTCAGAAAAAGATATTGATTGATTTTGGATATTTTGGAGATCTAATTCCAAGGAATTAATTAGAAAGTTAGCAGCAGAACTCACCTTTTTGCTTTGATCTGTTTCCATACTGAATTTGTTCAATGCCGATGAAAATGCTAAATTCATTACCATTTGTAATTCTTCTTTTGCAAATGGAATATTTATCTTTTCAATCAATTTTGGAACAATTACAGATGCGAGCATTGCAATAACTGCCGTGCCAGTCCCAGCGGTGTAATATGTAATTACGGCAGTTATAATTAACCCAATTATTTTGAGAGCTATAGCCTTCATAAAATCTTGGTAGACTTCTCTGAAATATAAAGGATATAATTCTCTTACCTGTCCTTCCGATACTGGATAGATCGAATTAGACCCTAGTGGTATTTTTCCTCCAAGAAGTAACCAATGGATAAAAGAATCTCTACCAACGGAAAAATATTTCTGAATTCTTCTTTCTTGCGTAGATAACGAAGCATCCAATTCTCTTTCTCTAATTTTATAATATTTATTATTTATTTTTTCACTGTATCCCATATCTTGAAACAGTTTATTCATTGAATTCATATCTATCAATTTGAACTTATCATAATCAACTACATAGAAATATGGAATTCCAAATGGTCTAAAATCTACATCTATGTTATATCCAAAAATTCCATATTTACCCTTTATTATATCTGAGTATAAAACTTTTTTTCCATAAGATCTCATTTTTTGATAAATTTGATATCCAATTGATGCTCCATATTGGGAAATATATTTCGATAAACTAATTTGATGAAACTCTGGATCGAAAAAAGTTACTTGATCTAGATAATTGATATTTGGTCTTATTGGTGGGAAATGGCCAAGCTGTGAATTTAGTAAAATTTTATCTATTTTGCTGAGTGATGTAATATTATCTCTTCTCGGGAAAAGAAGACCAAAAATATTTTCTAGTCCAGCAGTTCCAGTGAGTATTGACATAAAATAAAGCGGATCACTTGGAACACTGAATTTGATAATTGTTCTATATAGTGTATTTAATTCTTCATCTCTTAATGATACCATTTTTTCTTCTTCTGGTAGTATTTTAGTGCCTGGAATTTCTTTTGTCTGAATCAAGTATCTTGACCATGCTTGAAACATTCTTTCAAATCTATCTGTCTCGAATACTAAATCAGTTGGTATATTCAATGCATATTCGTCTTCGAAGTGTTTCGTTTCGTTTGTTCTTGATTGTATTTTCAATTTACCTCTATCAATCATATCTTGAGATACTTTTGAGAACTTTTCACTGGCATCTAGGTAATCATAAAAAATTGTACCAGATTGAAACATTGTTTCTTCAGGTGGAACTAGCTTCGGACTGTAGTATGCTCCAATCACTACATGCCTATCGAAAATAAAAACATCCCTATTGGTTCCAGCTAAAGGACGATCTTCTGGAGGCATAAGTGTTTTCATTTCAATTCTCCAAATCTACCAAGGGTTAAATGCTCCTGTTGCATCCTCGTACCTTGCAAGCATTCTACCACGAATCTCTCTTAGATTGAATACTGGTTGGTATTTCCTAAAGTGCTCTAAATCCAGCTTTTTTTGCTTTTTGCATTCACCGAGTCTATACGGTGGGCATGAATTAGACATGCAAATTGAGTCAATCTCAGAAATGTCATCTTCCGTTAAGATTCTTGAGTTCGCAATCATGTTAAAGTTATCAATTTCCATATACGACCATTGAGCATAGGATTCATTACATTTTACTCCAATTGATTCTAGAATTCTTCCGGAATGCGTACAGTATGTAAATCTATGCTGTCCATTAGATAGAACAAATCTTTTCATTCCGAATATGTCAACCCTTTTGCTCCAGTTGCAATCTTCGCTACCCCATCCACCATCAAATCTTTCATCAAATCCATTCAAACAGATATAAAGTTCAGTTGGATAGCAAAAAACGCCTCCCCGATGGGCGTTTAGTTCTTTGAACATTAATTCTTTTGGAAGATCATCGATCCATTTACTGTCTGGATCTTTTTGAAAAACATTTTCAACATTGCGATAGTGTCGAAAATCCAAAATCGGTCTAAGGACGATTCCATAATTTTCAAACCACCACCATATTTGTTCAAGTGTCCTGCTATTATTCAGGTGAATGCAGTCATCAATACAAATTGATAGTTTTCCTTTTGCGAATATCAGTCCACTATTCCTGAAAGATGAAATTTGAGGAGCAACGGAGATTGAATCCCAATAGGTTGGCTTTGGAGGAATATATTTGTACGGAAATGGTAGTTTGTAATTTCCTATCTGATCTTTTCGTTCTTTCCAGAAGTGATCTACTGTTATTAATTCTATATCTTTGAATGTTTGCTCTCTTAGCGATTCGTACAAAAGTGAAAATATATCTGTTTCAAGTCCATTGATCGGGTATAGGTTTTCTTTGGTGTTTAGAATTATGGATATTTTTGGTGTCATCTCACTCTGAAACTTTCTTTTCTTTGCATTCTCTGTTCACGCATATTCTTAAGATCAAAAATTGGTGGATTATCATAGATGAAATCATCAACTTCCATATATTTTAGTTTCAAATTTTCGTCTAACCAGTTACATTCAACACCTGATACCAGGCATGTTTTTCCATCTAACTTATAGCATGGTTTGATTTGATTCTTTTCTTCCTGACTCAATCCGTGTACGTTTGCGACCATTCTGTTCGTTAACGGTCTTTGAGTTTTCAAATAGTAATATGGTCCGTTGCATCTTAGGTTTGGATTCATTTTGATCTGGTTGTCTTCTTTCCCGGTGTGCCACTGGCAGTCATTCCTTTCTGGTCCTTTGCCAATTTCAAAATGCTCTTGTTCGTTTACGAATACGCTTTTGCTTAGAAGAATGTGATATCCATTTAATTTTAATCTTTCTCCACATTCTATATCCTCTAATTGTCTTGATCCATCAAACATTTCGTCAAAGCCATTTATTTTCAATATTGATTCCATACTCATTGATGAGTATCCATACATATGAAAACAATCTATCAATTCTCGTTGTTCACCTAGAAGTCTATATCTGCAATCCACTATTTGTTGGCCTTGTTCATTCAAATAGGATTGTGTTCCTACTTCTTTCCTGTGAAGTGCGTTAGTAAACAGTTTCCTTTGAAACCAATTGTTGAAAATCATAAAAAGGAAATTCTTTTCAAACGCGCAGCAGTCATCCAGAAATACTATATATTTTCCAGATGAATACATTGCTCCATTATTTTTTCCAGATGAGATTGCACAGTATCCGCTTGAGTGTGCCCTGCTATGCTCAATTGGAACGTGGTAAATCGGAAAGTTTACATGACCAGCTTCGTTCCAGTCTATTTTCCTGGATCCATGAATGTAGTCAGATACGATCAATTCAAAGTCTTTCATCGTTTGTCTGTTTAATGAATTGATTAGATAGAATAGATGGTTAATTTCTGGAAACCCGATCATTGGGAAATTTGCTCTGGCTGTATTCAAGACAACCGAAACAATTGGTTGAGTCATTATCGTACCCCACAACATGTGCTAACAGAATAAAATTGCTCAATACGTCTAATCAGAAAAAATGAATACGTATCTATAATTGTCGCGCTTTCGTTGAAGTTTAGTTTATTTTTTCTGCATAAATCTTTTACTTCTGACGAATCGAAATTATTTATATGACCAGGAACATGAAGAAGTCGATCTTTTAATGGAATCGTCATTAGCATTATTCTTTTTTCTTTGACTACCTTTGCGACTTTGGCAAATGCTTCATCGTAATTTTCCACATGTTCAAGGACTTCAGTAAATAGTATTATATCCGGATCAAATCCATCAAGATATTCTTCATCTAAATTCATGATATTATATTTGAAAAATTCTCCCTTTACTTTATTTTTTGAAGCCATTGATCTGCAAGATATAATTCCCATTGGGTCATCATCAAATCCATTATAAGATTCCACCATGCAGTTTTTGAAAATAACACCAGCTTGGAATCCACATCCACAACCTATTTCGAAAACCCTTGATTCAGGTGGAATGTACTTCATCAAAAACTCAAGACGCTTTTGATCGTTCCTGGAATGATATGTATCCCATTCGGAATCTGTAATACCATGCCATCGTTCAAGAGTTAGCATTAATTAAATCTCCACAATAATCTTTTTGTAGTATGGACCTAGATTTACTCCACTTAATGGATATGGTTCGATAGTTACTTTTTTTTCTAGCAATTCAAATATTTTTCTATAATCCCAAATGTAAGTAAATGGAGTAGCATCTAGCATTTTATTGTGTGATTGATTAAAATATTTAATCAATTTACCGCTCACACCTTCTTCTGATGGCTCAATAAAAATTAAATACCTAGAAGAAATATTGACCATATCTTTGATCAAGTTTTCCACTGATACAACATGATCTAAAGCAGATACGGTGATTACGGCATCAAACGTATTTGCTTTAATTTTAGATAGATAATTATGATCTCCAATTTTTAGATCTAGTCCGTATTTTTCTTTTCCATATTTTATTGCTACTGCATTTACATCTATTCCTCCAACTTTGACTTTTGGATTTCTTTCTTTAATACTTCTTAAATTCCGGCCGACATGGCACCCGAATTCGAAAATCTTCAGTACGCCAAGTTTTTTAACCAGTTCTGCCAGGTGAACACTCCAATGCTGTTCGATTTCGTAAAAACCGAGATCAGTATCACCGAGATCTGCCCAATACTTCTTTGCTTTGGATATTTCGCCTGGCGCAACTGATTCAACAATTATATTGTTCATGGATATCTCCTAGTGGAAAGTTTGCATTTTTTACTGTTTCCTCAATCTCTGTAAGATTTTTACATCTACTTACTGATTCAAGTTTCCTTACTTTTTCTTTTCCCTCTTTCCAGTCTATTCCAATTGCATTGCAAATTTGCATTACGCGATGTGTGTATGTATGCTTTGATAATACAGCCTTTGCAGAGTTGAGACTAACATTTTCCCATATTTCCGGTTTTTGTAAATTATTGATTGCGTTTTTAATTTCTGATTTTGATCTTACCGTAATCGCTGCGCTCCCGAGTAAATTGTCAATTCCATCAGCAGGGGAGGTAATAACTGGAGTCCCGCACGACATGATCTCGAATACCCTGCGAGAGAACATAGTTTTCGATCTACTGATAATATTAGAGTTGAAAAAGGCCAAGTACGATCTATAACAGTCGCCGATCTTATCAAAAGGCAACCCGCCTTGAATATGTACTCTTTGAGATTCAGGAAATAACCTATCTGGTCTATCGGATGAGGGAGTTTCATAATTTCTATCCCATATATGCAGCATGTTCATTTCGGAAGCAACCTCAAACATCATGTCGAGATATTTCTTTCTTTCTGGATGGGCACCTGACCAGTATGTTCCAGCGAATGCAATTTTCTTAATTCTTTTCTTACTGGATGGATAATGAAGATAGGTTGATGCTGCAAAAGGCATTACGAAAACATTATCTATTCTAAGATCTTTCTTGTATCTATCTACACATTCTTCGGCAGTAGTAAAGATTAAGTCAGCGTGTTTTGCTATTCTGTCTCGGAATCTCAAATAATCTATCGGATCTTCTTTAGAGAAATAGACAATCGGAACAGAGTTTGCCTTGCAGACTAGTATTAATTTTTCAAAGATGTTGTAGTTTGGCCCAAATATAGCTCCCCCCCATGATTTATCTTTTCCTTCCCATGCCGATTCGATTAATAGAAAATTCTTCCCTGGTATGATCGAATCGAACTCATCGTTCAGATGAAGATTGCATGACTCATCGAATTCACGCCTGAAGCAATGCCAAGAGAAATCATCCAGGATAGTGGCTACCTTCAGTATCATAACAAAAGTCTTTCTACTGAAACTATGATTTTGTCTTGTGCATCTAATTCAATTTCAGGATTTTTCATAATTTTTTCTGGATCATAGAATTCAGGTTCTTTTATTTCTTTCGGGTTGTATCCAATTGCGTTGTTTACTTTTACTTTCCAATCTTCCACACCTCCAGTAAATTCACCTATTCCGTTAGATAGATTTGATAAGTATTCATCCAGGAAGTTGTCACTAATTTTTATTATTTTATCAAGAATCATTCCTCCGTGGTGCATCGTATTTAGACAGTAGTGAAATGCTATTATCATATCTGAAATATCTTCAGTGTATAACGATTCTATTGCTGAAATTGCTGACATGCAAACTCCATAATCAATATCTAATATTTCTAATGATTTTTGATTGATCATCTTGTTTATTGTAGATACGTGTTCAACTAATATAGTTTTTAATTCATCTGAAAACTCTAAAACAGTGTATACTCTTTCTTCTCTGCTTTCATGTTGGAAATCGTATGAGTATACTTCAATCAGTTCTTTTATTTTTTTATATAATGTTCTATTGTGTTTTTTTAATTCGTAAGGATGAATCCTAAAATAGGATAATACATCTATAAATAATTCTTCTGGATTGTAATTTACAATGCTCCAATATTCTCCATTCGGGAAACTTTTAGCGCAATTAATTAAGTAATTATCAACTTTTGTGTATTTTAGTATCTTTTTGGTTTCGTCGATCGGTTTTAACTTTTTCTTATTTTTTTCTATTTCTCTTTGTATTTTGTAGAAATAATCAATAGAGTCATCTAATGTTTCGTAGTTATCTGGGAATTCTCCAAACCAAATAAAAATTTCATTTATGAATATATTCAGCCAGTCCAGTATTTTTTCTTTTAGGGTAGATTCCGTTTTTGATAATAGATTATATGCTGAATCACTTGCTAGATTTCCGCCCTGTCTTTTTTCTTCATATTTTAAATTTTGGTATATGTATGTAAGTTTATATATAATTTCCAAATCTTTAAGATTATACATAATGTCATGTACATCTGAATCGGAATAATCTTCGATGCGAAGATATTTTTTTAATTTTTTAATGAAATTTGTCATAATTTCTTCCCTGTATACACATTCCTGATACTCCAAGATTCTATATCTTTCATTTCCATGTTGTTTATTTTTTTCAATTGAAATTTCATCATTTTTTCATAATCGGTTTTGATTCCAAATGATTCTATTTTTTCAATCCACCAGTCAAGATATTGATTATTGACGTGACCTGACACAAGTTGCCAGGTTCTATCTGGTGGAACGATTGTGTCTTCATCTGGATGAACATATCGTTCATTGTCTGTTCTGACTGTAGCTATGCAAAAGAAAACAAATCCACCAGGCTTGACGCTTTCGATGATGTATCTTAATGCAAGATCTAAGTCCTTCATGTAGATATGTTCGAGAAGATCTAAAGATACAGCCATGTCATATTGTTTCGATGGTTTTGATTTTGTGATGTCTATTATCTTTACTTTTCCCTTTGCTCCATCTAAGCAATTCTGAATTGCGTATGTACTTATGTCACATCCTGTAGTGTCGAAACCTAAATCTCTTGATCTTGATACAAAACTTCCAGCCGAACATCCGACATCATAAATGGTATTCACATCTGGAAATATTTCTTTTATAAATTTAGCAACAATGGTCATCCCATGCCAATCCAAACTTGGACCATAATATTCTCTTTCTACTCCAAATTGATCGACGTATATTTTTTTATTTGGATAGAAATAATTTTCGCTATACCAATCACTTGGCTTAATTCGCATTGAATTCACCTATTGAGTTATATACTTTCATATGACTTTTGCACGATGATTCCCATGATGTTTGAATACCCCTAGATAATGCGCTATCTCCCATTTTGAATCTTTTGTCTTCATTTTCACACATTTCTATTATTGACTTGGATATATCTTCGATTTTATACCCATCAACTTTGATACTCATTGATGAATCAAGATCTTGGAGAATTCTGGATTCAGAGCTAATGCTCGGAACTCCATATGCCATAAGAAGATGACTTGAACCACTTACACTATGATGTGTTTGATGGTAGTTCATTATGGAAAAATCACAAGCAGTAAGAACCATTGCCACTTCTTTATTTGATAGATACTTGTTGACTATTTTTATCGAATCATTTTCCATGGATTTTAGAATTGGAAAATACTCTAAGTCGTATTCCCTTCTTCCTGTTGAGCCAATTAGCAAAAATTTCAAATTTTTTACTTTTTCTTGAGAAATTTTGACTGCTCTTAGGGTTTCTTCTTGCAGCTTGTCTTTTGTTATGAATCCAATAGAACATCCAAGAATATCTCCAGGATCTAATCTTATGAATTGTTCAACGAACTCTATTGATTCAATGCTTCCCACCTGAATCGGTTCATATGTTCCATGGGGAATTACGGTTACATTATTTATTCCTTTTCCATACAGTCTTGATGCGGCTGACTCAGAGTGAACTATTATCACGTCTGCATGAGAATAATATCTGTCAAATATTGATTCGCTCAAAACAGTATGTAATGTTATCGCCACCCTGAATCCACATCTTTTTAGGTCTGAGATTAGTTTACCTAGTAAATCATTATTTCTAAAAATTCCAAATTCATGCTGAATGTGGACTACCTTGTTCCCGAATTTCGCAGCTTGTTCGATTATTTTCAGATTCAAGTCATCGCTATGACAATTCCAGCATTTTTCAACTCCATCCTCACATAAGTTATCTTCTCTATTTCTAGTATCTTCAGACGCGATATTTACGGAAAAACTTTTTCTCAGGTGAAAATACAGATTTTCTATATATGTAGATATTCCGCATTTTTTGTTATACGGGCCGACAATTGTAACTCCGTTCTTCTTTTTTGATTTTGCAGCAAAATTCATAATTTTTAATTCATTACACTTAGAGCTATCTTCATATAGTATTGTTGTTGCAACATCCTTTATGGCATCTGAACCTAAAAGACGATTGAAACTCATTTCTCTTGGCGTAGCCTGCCTTCCTAGAATAGATATGAATATCTGGTTAACCATCATGGATCTTGAATCTTGTGTCATTCTGTTCTCCATGTGTTTGGAATATTTAATGAATCTATCCAGTTTACAAATGGAATCATTACGTTTTTCCAACTGAATCTTTCTCTTATGTATTCTGAGTATTCTTTTGAGTTTGCAGAATAGAATAAATATTTATCTATTAGCTCAATCATTGATTTTGCAATTTCTTTTGGTTTTAGTTCCCATATTGGACCATTATTTGTCGCATAGTTGAATTTGTGTTTTGATTTTTCGCAATTTATTGTTACGCAATTTGTTGGATTTAAGAATTCATTCAATCCTGAATGAATTGGTGATACAATTGGAATTCCACATGCCATTGCTTCTAGTAGAGTAATTCCGAAACCTTCGGCTTTGCTTGTGTTGATATATGCGTGACATGAATTATATAGTTCTGCTAATTCATTTCTTGTTTTTAGTTTGATATCAAAATTCAACCCATCATTTTTTAGTTTCAATCTATCTATATTTCTATCTATGTTTCCACTTGTTTTTATTAGCAAATTGACATTGTGACTTTTTCTGACTATTTTGAGTGCGTCAATCAGTTCGTCAAGTCCCTTTCTTTCCGTTGTTCCCCCGGATGGAGAATTCGAAAACACATATAAGAATGTAAATTTATCTTTCTTTTTTATTTCCAATGGCTTCATTGATCCATCTAGGCCATGGTTTATTACAATTATTTTGCATGGATTTGTTTTTGAGAATATAGATTTACAATATTCTGATGGAACGCAAATAAGACTATATGGGCATCTATGAGGACTAAGAAAATCTACTTGCTCACTTGATAGATCTGTTTCAGTTGTAAAAACACCAACCCTGTATAAATTTTTGGCTACTAAATTTCCAGATGTTTTTATGTATGATGGATATCCAATGTATATTCCAATTTCGGATGGAGGATCATGTATTCCAATAAGATGTTTTATTTCTTCAAATCTTGGTTCTTCGTGCCCTGAATAATCATTTACTTTTATATTGAAATCATAATTTGATAACTGAAGTGCCCATTGCGCAGATACATTGCAAATACTATTATATGGAATGTCGAAATAGGAATGTAATTGAATCCTCATTTTTATATATTATTTATGATTTTCAATATTTCCATTTTTTGTCTATATATTGCTTTGCTTATTTCTCTTATCATTTCTTCTTTTGATGTCGGCTTGTATTTATTTGCTTGTTTAATCTCGTTTGGTATTTTTTCTTCATCGTCAATGATTTTTGCATCTACTTTTATTATATCTTCAGTCCTATCTATCATTCCCTTGTATGGAACATTTAGTTTTTGATCTTCTTCGTTTATCTTCCAAATTCCTATATCTTGACTTATTTCGTGAACACCAAATGCGTATCCGTCTGGACATATTTCCTCATCCATATAGTCTGCAACTTCACCGAATATATATTCTTCTAATTCATCCTCGTCTTCTATTTCTTCCTCGATGATTGCGTCAAATCCTTTTCTGTACTTCAATGGAATATAATCTCTTAGTTTGTCGTATACGTCATCCGGAGAATCCGAATGGTCGGAAATTTTTTTGTTTTTTAAGTTTTTAGGCATTGAAATTATCAACCAAATTTATTAATCTTCTTCATCTTCTTCATCTTCTTCGTCTTCGAATTCTCCACTTTCTTTCGCTTTCAATTCTCTTTCAAGCGCGCCATATACTTCTTCGTCAATTTCTTTTCCGGTCAACATGGTTAGTTGATTCAAGAGAATATCGAACTTATCCATAAATTTTTCTGTCTTAAAAGTCATGACATCTTCCATGTCAGATAGAAGATTGTAGGATTCCTCAAGATGATCAAGTCCTTCCTGAATCAACTCAATTGCTCTGTCTTTCTTGGAAATATAATGTTTTTGGTTCACCTTGGGATCTCCTGTTTGTGAATTACTCGACGTAAGTTACGTACATTGCCGTCAAACTGCTTACTGCTAGAATAGAACCAATTAGTTATAGGTCGCGCACATTACCGTCAAACTGCTTACTGCTAGAATAGAACCAATTAGTTATAGGTCGCGCACATTACCGTCAAACTGCTTACTGCTAGAATAGAACCAATTAGTTATAGGTCGCGCACATTGCCGTCAAACTGCTTACTGTTAGAATTGATCCGAGAATAACCCAGATCTTATACTTTGTCCATACCTGTTTTCCAAAATTTAGAATTTTTCGGGTAGTGGTATTCATAGACTGCCTGCTTTCTTGAATTCTTTTTCCGAGTGTTGAATTTTTCATTCGCATCTACCTCGTTTTCGATAAATACCAGTAAATTACAAGAATCGATATAGTCATAATACCAGTAAGGCTAATCCCGAATATTTTTTTTTGAAGGGAATCTTCCAGGTAAGGAAGTGGATCTATATCTCTGTCATCCGATCTATCTGGAATTGAAACTCTATACTCTGGTTTGGCTCTGACAATAAAATGGAGATGTGGGCCAGTAACCCTTCCAGTGCTTCCAACGTATCCTATTAATTGACCTTTTCTTACTCCAACTCCTTTTGATATTCCAGGACCATACGGACCACCAAATTGATGATCTCTCAGGTGAGCATAGGCGGTTTCTAAAATTTCTGGATGTTCTGAATTTCCCTCGTGACCTATTTTCAAATAGTGACCGCTAATATCATCACTTCCAATTACGTTCACTGTTCCGTCTAACGGTGAATAGATTGGAGTACCTTGTGGAGAAGGAAGATCCACTCCATTGTGCCACTTTCTTTTTTCTCCAGTAACGGGATGATCTCTCCATCCCCAATCCCATTGTTGGGAACTTTCCATATTTCCATATGGAGTTTTTGTTTTTTGATGATCCAAAACGCCTTTCAGGTCAGACAAGATTGGAAAAAACATTTCGATCCCCTATCTCGTATATATGTAACTTTCTTTCATGAATTCGCCTGAACCTTTTTCTTGTTTTTTTCCATTCAAGAATGAATAAATACCTACAGCAACGTCCAGGCCGATTCAAATCTTTACACTTGCAGCTTTTGATTCCTGAAGAAGTGCCGGATCTGATTCAGCTAAAAAATCTTCAGCTAGGCCACTAAGAGATTTTAGGTACATAGAAATTCCTTTATCTTCTTCTTCTTCTTGTGGATCTTCTGGTGGATCTTCTGGTGGATCTT
>Ga0210043_1000778_pt1 | contig 32122 bp, 44 predicted proteins | sample CryGeymet201501t_FD_183990 | JGI IMG/M metagenome (GOLD analysis project Ga0210043, IMG submission 183990) | Groundwater microbial communities from Crystal Geyser aquifers in Utah, USA - Crystal Geyser metaG 2015-01t (SPAdes) (version 2) | ecosystem: Environmental > Aquatic > Deep subsurface >... | reverse complement strand
CATGGGAGCTTGTGAAGGTACGGAATAAAGATACCACTCATTACAGTGACGCCCATGATTATCATCTAGTCAATGCTTTCGGGCAGGGCGAATTCGCATCGAAGCGAATGCGACGACACGGCACAATTGCATAGGAGTAATTTCAAATGAAACCAAATCCAGGACAGATGGTATATTCTTTCAATTCGGCCACGATCGTCGATACTAATATCTATCAATTCTTGCCTAGCCCTACCTCGTCGGGGCAATCATGGTTCGTTACGCAGATTAGCGCATCAAATCTGGGCGCAACGGTGGACACAGCCTTAAAGCTTTTAGCAGGGACCGACGATCTTTGGTTAATTGGGCTTGCCAAGCTCGGAGGAAACACGAATGTAGAATTTAATCCGCCTCTTCAAGTGGGAGAATTCACAGCGCTTAAAGCACAAGCAACAATAACAAACGCTAAAGTAATTCTTAGTATTGCGGCATTCATAGGACGAATCGATGTCTGATAATGAAATTGAACTATACGTTAATCGGGACTATAGGAAGAACGAAAAGGCTTGGCTCAAGTATCGTGCGTTCTACGAGGGCGATCATGACACACTGGTAAATAGTCCTGATTATTTTTGGATTCATCCGAAAGAGAGAAGTGCCGAGATTGCTGACTTATTAAAACTTCGTAAGCAGCGCACAAGGTACTTAAATATTCCTGAAATCATTCTTTCCATTTGGGGGTCCTTCTTTTTTCGAAGAGCACCAGTATTGGATAAAGTTGCAATTGATTATCTTGCAGGTGCCGAGAACGATATCGATGGGCGTGGGAATTCGATTCAATCGTTCATTAAAGAATATGCGTTCAATTACTTCTTATATGGTCGCGCAATAACGCTAATCGATAAGCTCCCGTTTCAATCCCGCTCAAGGGCTGAGGAGATAGCCGCTAACTTAAGGCCGATATTTATTAGCATTGATCCATTATCTGTGATGGATTGGAGCTATAATTTCTCCGATCCTCAAAAGTTTGGAAAGTTTCAGTTCATTCGGAACGAGTATCAATTCGTTCCTGAACGGTCGGATGAGACAGTAAGGCCTCAAGTAATCTATGCTTCCGATTCTCGATTCATTAATGAGAGTGGTCAATACGCGCTCCGTAGGTACACTAAGGAAACAGCAGAGAATTCGAAATGGGCTCTCGATGGCGAGCCGATAATTACCGAATTGACGGAATTGCCACTCGTGGAAATGCGTGATGACTCATGGCTTAAAGATTCAATCGAGGAAACACAGCGCCACTTCAATCTTCGCTCAATGAAGGATCATATCGAGTTTAACCAAGGCTATCAGAAGATTTTCATCATTGGTCGAGACAGGATTGACGACGATGAGGCGAAAGGCATAAATGAATATATCTGGAGCCTACTTCCTGATGGGTGCTCGGTCCAGGTCATTGAGCCTATTAATACCGATACGCTTAAAGACTCAATTGGGGAAGCGCTCAATTCAGCATTTAAGGTCGGATTAAATCAGCTCCGATTACTGCAATCCGACTCGAAGGCCGTCCAAGCAGAGGGCTCAATTCTTGCCGAAAAGGACGATCGGATCGCGCTCGTAGAATCTACTATCTCGCAGTTTCAAGACGCGCTCAATCAAATGCTCGATTACTATGCAATGTTCCAGGGTGATAGTGAGTTTCCTGGTACCGTTACGCTTGCGAGCGATTTTAATGAATCTGATGTTACGAAATTCGTAAATCTTTACACCATTTTTCGGGAGGATTTCAAAGCGAATCCAGAAGCGAATACAACGGCATTTAAAAAGGCGCTTTCTGAGATGGGTTTCGCGCCCGATGACTTAAAGAACATATATTCCTTGCTGGAAAAGGGGGTTGCCGAACCCGCCATATCGGCTCCAGTAAATGACGTATTAGGAGAGGCCCTTGCCTAGTGATGAGGCTCGCGTTATTCGGCAGCAGATTAAGGCACGTATTGCAGAGATCGAAGCGTTCACTGCAAGGATAGAGCGTATCCTTGCTCAAACGATTCATGACATTGCGCGTGGAGTTGAGAACTTCTCCTCGGATCAGACGGTCGAAAAGATAGCGTTCGTTTCTAAGCTCTTCGATCGTGCAGATGAGTTAGGACTTTCGGTTGAGATTGAAAAGCTAAAAGCGCTCTATGCATCTGAGATAAAGTTCATCAAGGAAACTCTTTCCCGTTCTGGCGTAGAGGCAAAATTTACTGACATTGATAAGGCGCTGATTCAGCAGCTCGTTACGTTCGATGCTGAGAAAGTTACGAATAAGATTCGAGAATACGGGATAAGCGTTCAGGGCCAGCTTACAAATTCCGTGGTTGCTGGAGTCGCGCCCGACGTGAATGCACTAATCGGCGATCGGTTAAAGAGTACGGCGGGGAATATTGCGACTGAACTGAACACAGCGGCATCAGGATTCGCGCGATCGGTGGTTGCCCAAAAAGCAATAGAAGCAGGGTTTGATCTCTACGAGTACATAGGCCCGTTCGATAGCTTAACTCGTGACTTTTGCCAAATGGTTCTCGATAGGAGTCCGCCGATTTATACGCTCGACGAGATCAGTGGACTACAATCAGAGCAGGGGCAGGGTCTTGATGTGCTCGTGTACGGTGGTGGTTATAATTGTCGCCATCAGTGGCGACCAATATCGGAAGAGGACGCAAGACTCGAAGGGTGGGAGCCGTGAACATAAAACAAACTTATAGCAGATTAAAACAAACAATCGCGGGGCGGGCCTATCAAGCAATGCAAGAACTTTCTAGGAAAATAGTGAAAAGAACGCAGGCGGGAATATCGGTTGAGGGATTAAAATTCAAACCCTACTCGGCAAAATATGCCGATAAGCGTGCCGAGTCGGGGAGAAATACCACAGTGGATCTTACCCTTTCGGGTGGGATGCTCCAGGCGGTGCAGACAAAGGATCCTGTTATCACATCCAAAGGAACGTCTATAAAAATATATATTGCAAATATTGCAACAAAAGATCCATTCTCTAAGAAGTTTGTTTCAGCAGTCGAAAAGGTTAAAAAAACAAACAAGTATCGTCGCTGGTTCGGGGTCTCGAAGCAGGAGCGCGAGGACTTGATTCGAAAAATAAAAGGCAGGTAATGGCAGATCAGAAAGGGGCTGGAGAGACACAAGACAAGCAAGGCATAACCACCACTGGACCAGATCCAGAAGTTGCCAAGTGGCAGGATAAGGCGCGTCGATATGAGGCGCAAGTTGTTGATTTTGAAAAGCGATTCAAGGATATAGATCCTGATCGCTTCCAGGCAGCGATTGAAGAGAATCGAATCTTGCAGCGCCAGCTTGCGGAGAAGGACGGAAGCCCAGAAAAAATCGAGGAAGTTATCGAGCGCGAAAAAGCCGACTTGGAAAAGCGCTTTTCAACAAAGTACCAAGAGCTTGAGAGCGATATCAATAAGCTAAAACAGCAAAATCGTTACCTAAGAGTTACAAAAGAAATGATGACCGAAGCAACTAGCTATTTTAATAGTAGGGAGCTAGATTTGTTAGAACCGATCGTCGATCGTTTTTGTGACTGGAGCGAAGAGGGTGGAAAGATTATCATTAAAGATGAGAAGGGTCATCCACGCTATTCAAAGACAAATCCTCGTGAACTAATGACCTCGGAGGAGTTCTTTGGAGAACTGGTCGAACGTTATCCAGCGCTTGCGCTCCCAAAAGGGAAGGGGGGCACCATGCGCCAAGGGGAGACAAATGGAGTAAGCGGCGAGAACATGACGCCTGAAAAGTATCTAGGCTTATCTCCAGAGCAGAGAGCGAGCCTCTCTCCTGAGGTAAATGAAAAAATGGCGGGGCAAATTTTTAACGGAAAAAGATCTTAATGAGGAGTTTTTATTATGAGTGCAGAAGTACAAAAGAAAACGATTGAAATTCGCTATCAGGGCATGAGTATTGCCGAGGCGTTAACGGCTTCGGTGAGCGAAGGCCAGTTTATGAACTATTCCATATCGGCGGGATTCACTCCATTGCGAGCGCTTAATCCTGATGAGTCCGTAGCAGCAACGATCGCAAAGGTGCTTGCTACGCTGATTATGGATCTCAATAAGAAGAACGATACTTAATGAATAAATTTTAAATGATTTATTTTAAGGAGTTTTAATCATGAGTAATGAAATTCAGTTGGCAAATGCTGCCACTCCTACGGACGTTATTTCAACGGCGCTAGGGAAAGCATTGAAAAATAAAATTGTTTTTATGCCTTTTACCTATGGGGAAGATTTGCCAGCCAACACAATGGTAAAGCTTCTTCGGAAGGATGCAGCCTATGGATTAGGTGCGGTTGTGAATGAATTGGGGAACGCTTTCAATTCCACGTTTTCACAAAGTACCATTACAGCAACGGTCGTGAAAACTGTTATTACGTCACAAATCACTGTTGAAGCAAGAGATTTTGGCGGCATGAGCGATCGGATGATCTTAGACAAGCAATCCAATTCCTTGCAGCGAACTTTGGACGGGAATATCAAAACTCTCTTTCAGGGCGCGTCTCAGGAAGTTGACGCAGGAACGCAAATGACTATCGAAGCGATCCTTGAGGCGGCCTATCTGGTCGACGCTGGTAACGCTGGAACGGACGGGAAGAATCTGATTTGCGGTATTTCGAAGAAGCACGCATTCCAGATCAAAAAGCAGTTAATGCAAACGAATGGATCAGCCTGGAGTAATCTTCAGTTGCTTTCCATCCTGACTAATATGACCTCGCCGAACGGGTTTATTGGCTCGCTCCCTGGAGTTGATTGTTACCATGCGAACTCTCTTGCTACTGGCGGGGGAGATACTTCAGGCGCGGTGTTTAATCCAGAGCTTGCGTTCTTCTCGATGTACTCGCCCTCGATTAATGTTGAGCGGGATAACCCAAATGCTACCGGGCTTTTCACCGAGTTAACCTCTTGGCTCTATAACATTGTGGTTGAGTGGTACGATTCAGCGGTCGTCGAGGTGAAGGCAGATAGCTAATATTTTGTGAATGGTTACGTTTCAGGGGGGAGGGGTTTTGTTTTGCGCCCCTCTCCCCACTTTTAAAAGGTTGATAAATGACAGCGATTATCGAACTTGATGAATCGATTGATGATCTTGATTTTGAAATGCCCGAGGGCCTTATTAATCAAGTGCCATTAGAAGATGGTGCAAAGAAGATTCTTGCAGAGTTTAGAGTTCCACGAAGCGGAAAGCTTAAACGGCCTTACATTTTATTTGCTAAGAATGGATACCGATCGCATAACGGGAGAACGATTCGTGTTTGGTCGCCTTTCATGTTGCCACTCGATGGGTGTTTCTGTAGTCCGGCAAGTGTCGAGTATTACGTTCGAAAGGGATTCACAATAATCAAGTATTGGATTCCCCCGGAAAACGAGAGAGAGAAATACAGAGATCCAAAAGTAGGATATTCCGATCGTGGTGCAGACGTGGATCATTTTGGGGAAGTTGAGGAGTATCTAACTCATCTTTCGAACACATCTCCTGAAGAGATGGGAAGAATGCGAAGAGAGAATGATAAACTTCAAGCTGAGATATTGGCGTTGAAAGGAGAAAAGCACGATGGACGAAAACGAGCCAAAAATAAGTCAGGAGAAGGTGACGGGCCCATTAGCTAATTACGTTAGGGAGCGTATGCAGCGAGGGATGGCAAAAGCCTCTGAGGAAAATAAAGAGCTACAACGAAGGAAGGGGCTTTCTTCCGACACTAAATCTCGGGAAGCTATTGATCGACTTGCGAATAATTTAAAAGATTTCGCAGAGCGCCAGGGTAAGGAAATGACAAATGAGCAAGCTCGTCGGGAAGCTATCAAAATAGCTAATTCAGCGGAAAGGAAGCGAGATGGCTAGAACTTATCGAGAAGCGGAAGCAACGTATGGTAAGACTATAACGAGAGTATTCTATCCTTTAAGGGGGGCATTTCCGTTACAGTTACCAACTCAAACCCCGAGTTATTATTTGTTTACTAATCAACCGTCGAGAGCCGACGCTCTTGCAGGAACGGGGGCGGTTTCTAATGGAACCCACGTTTCTCAAAACGCCTCTACTCCGTTCGATCTGAATTACACGTTTCCGGCATACGAAGATCCAGATCCTACCTCCGGCAATAGCTTTAATTCGCTTTGGGAGGCGATCGTTTTTATCGGCGAAACAGGCGGGGATAGTCAGGTAAAGATTCGAAGTTTCGTTATCGAAAGATTACAGGGCTTGTCCCAAAAACCAGGAACCACGGTTGCTCAAATTAAGGGCGTATACCCATCGATTTCTAACTACTTAAATGATACCGAAATTGGAACATTTCTTTCAGACGCAGAAGAGGAGCTTCAACTGTATTTCTATAATAAAAATATAGAGTGGGGTTCTGTTTTTAGTCTTAACAAATTAAAGCTAGCGCTCGCCTATAAGACCATTGAAAGCGCTTGTCTATCGTTTATCGAGACAACAGGGGACAAGCACGATCGGCGCTATGAGGTTTTTAAGAAAAAAACCGATGACGCTCTTGGGTCGATCGCCCTTCTCTTTGATGGTGCCACGAGGCAAGGTGAGCAGCCTACGTCTCAGGTTACGGCCAAAAAGAGTTATTGGATTAATAGAAGATGACCATAGCAATCGAAGACGTTCAAACCGCATGGAATACCTACGTATTTCAGAACGCTTCAGTTCAGTTAGTTACTGAGAACTATTTTTTTTATGATATTGTGCAGGATTCCGAAAGGGAGCTTAACCGCCTTTACTTCAATCAAGAGATGAACTTCTTTCAAGCGCTCATTACTGAGGGGCAAAACTTCATCTCGTTAAATGAACTAGAACGAGTGTTTCGTGTTGAGGTAGTATATTTCCGAGAAAAGGACACTGAGGGCGTGAATTACATAGCGACTAGAAATGCGCTCTCATTAATTTTAGAAACAGTGCGATCGGGGCTTGGATATACATGGAATGAGTCTGTGGATTTATATACACCACAATCAGGCACGTTTCAGATTGCACAAGTTGATTTTGCCGATGAAAAGTTATGGCGGGGAAGCCTAACTTTTGACGGCCTAAAAAGTGAGTCTATAGTTTCATAGGAGTTTTATCATGACAGCAATCAAAGGATCACAGAAAATCATTGCCATTAAGGAGGCTGGCACCTTCGGAACGGCGGCAACGGTAGGGACAGGCGATCGAGTTGAGGTGGAGAGTTATTCAGACAGCGAGAATACTACTGAGCTAACTGAGAACTCAATCGGTGCAGGCGTTGTAATGGAGACTGATTCAGACATTGGATCGACAGCTCCAACAATATCGATCGATAAGAAGTTGTTTTACGATGACGCTGGAATTGTCGCAATGGCGAACTTCTTTGGCGGCGCGTCTGTAGCAAGTTTAGGGAGCGGTGCATATGCTCATTCGATTCTAGTCAATGAAACATTCAATCAGAAGTGGTTGACTGTTGCCGATTTAAAAACAGCGGGGAGCCTAACAGAGTATGCAAGCGCAACAGTAACGAGCCTAGACCTTGGATTCATTTCGAACGACAAAGCTACGATGGCACTGGAATTGCTTGCGAACGCGCAAGAATTCACAAGCCCAACGAATACCATTTCGGACCTGAATAACACTACGGTCGCGAATACAAAGCGCGTTATTGTTCGGCCTACTGATAAGTTTCGCATTAACGCACAAGCGGGCGGGGCATTGTCTGATAGTGATTGTCTCTCTGTGGTGAGCGTTACTGTGAACGGGGTTCGACCTCAAGAGTTTGTCTCTGAGATTCGTTGTGCAGCGGGGAACGGAGAGCCGGAATCTTCGCAAGGAATCCCGCTCGGGTTTACTCTCGTGGTGGAGCAAAAGAATCTACCGAACTTGGATTTCTACGCAGCTCATCAGGCCGGGACAGAGTACAAAGCAGCAATGCTAGTGTCATCAACCGCGATCGGTGGTGGTAATAACTACGCCTTTGAAGTGTACTTCCCACGGTTAAAGTTAGTTGTGCCAGTAGATCATGGCGCAAGCTCTCCAGGCAGGAATCCTTCAACACTCACCTTTAAAGCACTGAAGGCAAGTGCGGCCCCTACTGGAATGTTAGATTCGTATCCATATATTAGAATTGTAAACACTAAATTAAGTGCATATATAAGCTAAGGAGTAAGATGAAACTAAAAAGCACCTTCAAGGCTAAGGTAGTTACGAGCGAAGGAACCTTCTTTTGTGTTTTTAAGAAACAGAAAAGAAACGAAGCGTTGCGCGATATCTATGAGTTGGAAGGGCTTGATGAGCTAATAGAGAGCGCCAATACCGTTGACGAGAAGGTGGAACTTACCAAAAAACGGACAGGGATTATCAGTAATAATCTCATTGCCGTGGAAGATTTACAGCTCGAGGATGGAACTGAAGTTACTCCTCAGATGATTAAAGACATGGATCTTTATTCTGATATCTTGAACGACATTTATAAGGCTTGGAGCGCTAAGGTCAGCGGCGAGGGGGAGGATCAAAAAAACGAAGAATCGGACGCGCAATAAAAAAGCGCTTCCGGTTACTCGTACTTGAAGATCCTAATCTTTATTGTGAGCAGTGCTTTCGCGTATGTGAAGAAGAGAGGGAGCTTCCCGATTGTGCGAACTGTTATATTGAGAACGATGAGGAGTTCCCCGGTCTCGCTTCCGATCCGGTTGTGAATGAGGCTTGCAGAAAGTTCGAGGCGGCTCGGTTACTATTAGATCTTAATGGGAGTACGGAGCTTTACAGTGCGCAACTAAAGGAAATTGGCCTCGATGAGAGTCCATGGCTTCTTCTGGAGCTTGAAACGATTTGGGCCGAAAAACGTCAAAGGGATGTTGAAAGATGGAATCGCAAAAGAGGCAAGAACCGCTGATTGATACGGATAACCTGCAAAGAGAGCGTGATTTGAAGCTTTCGGCCAAGGATATCGAGACGCTCAATAAGGTGCCCAAGCCAAACGAGTTCTCGTTTTGGGTCAATGATAGAATGATAAAGTGCCTAGACGTTGTAACTTATTGGGCTCAAAATAATCCAGAGCACGAAATATCGGCAGAATTAAAACAACTTTGCTTGACCATAAATGATGCGGTCTTAATGGATGCAAGGCTCAGAACGAAAGTCGAGGAGCTTGTGCGGGAGATGTTGATTAGCAGCGTGCTAAATATTCGAACTCCTCTCGGGAGGAATTGTAGGTAGGGTCTTAGATGGTTTCGGGCGGTAACGATAACGACATTGATATTGAACTTATCGTTAAGGACAATGACGCCGATAGGAAGATCGATCAAATCGATCACAATCTTAGCGACCTTGACAAAACAGCAAAAAAAACCACTGGAGCGCTCGAAGGATTAAGTAGGGGGTTCGACGGGATTAAGGCCGCTAAAGGTGCAGCGATTGCCGTTGCTGCGTTTGTTGCATCGGCGGGGGCAGCAACAGCGGCGATAGTGGCGCTCGCCGCCAAGGGTGAAGAGCTTGGAAGCTTGCGTGCTGGATTCGATGCGCTTGGAGGGACAAGCGACATTCTCAATGAAGCAAGAGATCGAACTCTTGGACTTACGAAGGCGACTGACCTATTGGCAATTGCGAACAAGGGACTGAGCGCTCAAATCCCTGGATATAAGCAGGGTTTTGCAGACATCGCCGACCTTGGAGCAAGGCTCGGGAATTCCTTAAATAAGGATGTCACTCAGACGATCACGCAATTAAACGATGCCATTATATCAGGTCGAACGGCGGGACTATCTCAATTAGGAATCTTGGTTGATTCGAAAAAGGCTTATGAAGATTATGGAAAAGCGATCGGAGTAGCAGCAAAGGATTTAGATGATATTCAGAAAAGACAAGCTCTTCAGGCCGCATCCCTTAAGGCGGTAAAGGACTCGCTACAAATCCAAGCTCAGGTTACAGATAGCACGAAAAACTCCTATGATGCTTTGCTGAACAGCATCTCGGATCTTACTGGAGAGATCGGGGTAGTGATCAATGAAAGCCCTGAACTAACAGCGGTGTTTCGAGATCTGCAAGCCGCGATAATTGAGAACACTCCCGCAATCGTTGCGTTCGTAAAGGAGGGGCTGCAAGTGGCAACTCAAAGGATAAATGAATTCATTATTGGTGCAAGGTTTCTCAATGATGCATTAGGGCCAGTTTTTTCAGTAATTAAGGATGTGGGGATTGCTGTATTCCAAGCGCTCGGGAAAGTAATTTTTGAGGTCATCTCGAAAGTTCGATCGATGATCGATGTAGTAAGATCCGCAAAAGATACCGTCATAGGGTTCGCGGTTCAGCTCGGGGTGTTGGACGAGGCAAGCGCTCAAGTAGTAGAGACGGTCGAGGCGCAAGTGAAATCGACTCATCAGCTCGCAAGGGAGCAACTCTCAGCAGAGCGTGAAAAGAGAAAGCTCATAAAAGCCGAACAAGATTTAAGGAAGGTTGGGATAGAGGTGGCGGCATCGACCATTAAAAACACTGAAGCAACTAAAGAGCAGGAAGATGCCGCAAAAGCGCTAAAGGATCAGATAAAAAAGACTAATGAGGAGCTTGAGAATTTTAAGAAGAGCTTAGATCTTTCTCTCACACTTACACGATCGGTTGATAAGGTTGAGGACTTTAAGCACACACTTGGGACCGTGTTCTCAGACTCTCAGGTGTTAGACCAATCTCAAGAGTTTATCAACTACATAAAAGAAACGGGGGACGAGCTTATCAGGATGGGCGTTTCTGCCGATACTGTTTTGAGCGGCGTTGCTGATCGAGTGAAGGAAGCAAAGGACAGCGTAAGGCAAGGCGGGGGTATTTTTGACGGCATATTCGAATCGCTATTTGGCGGGGGTGATGGATCAGACATCCAGCAAGGGCTACAAGAAAACATTGGGAAAAGCATTGGAGATGCCCTTGCAAGTGGCATCTCTGATTTTGCGGGGGCCATCGATGGTGGCAAGTCTCAAGATTTTAAGAATGCGGCTCAAAGCCTCGGCAAGTCAGCAGGGGCGGCGCTCGGTTCCGAATTCGGTCCGGTGGGTAGTTACTTAGGATCGTTTCTTGGAGGAAAGATCGCTGGTGGTATTTCAGACGGAATTTCTCACGCCTTCGGGGGCAAGCTGAATGCCGAAGCGAACGCTCGAGAAGATTTTGAAGGATTTTTAATTGACGCCTTTGACGCAGTGAATGCAAGTGCCGTGATAAATGGAGAGCTTAAAAAATTAAGCGATCTAGTAGATTTTCCAAGAGATATTTTTAGCAATGCGAAAGACGGGGTAGTCGAGGGATTCGCCATATTTGACGATCTCCCTGACGTGGCAAGGAACGCATTTTCAGGAGTTGGCTTAGCACTTTCTGAAATTATAGGTGATCCAGAGAATCTGGGATTTCAATTTGCTGGAGAGCTTGCGACGGCGTTCCAAGGTAATTTATTCGCGCTTCGAGGCGCCGTGGACTCGCTCGGGATTTCGTTTGAAGACATGGGGAAGGCCATTGAAACGAGCACGAAGAAGGGAGAGCAAAGTTTTCTCGAGGCCGAGGGGGCATTGAGGGGTCTCGGGACATTAGCAGAGAATGGAATTCCTGGGCAAATTGGAGCCGTTACCACGGCACTTGATGCGGTTAAGCAGGCCGGTGTGTTCGGGGGGGCCACAACCATTGCAGCGTTTAAGGCGATCGGAGCAGAGGCGAAGGAGCTTGGTGGCAAAAGCATAACAGATTTAAAGGACATCATCGAAGCAACGGGCGGATCAACTAAGGACGCTGCACAAATATTTGAAGCACTGTCCGAAGCGGGCGTGGAATCGATTCAAGACATTATTGATATCAGCGATCGAGGTGCTATCCAGGTACTTGCAGACTTACAAAGCCAGGGATTTGCATTCTCGGATCTACTTGCGCAGGGTGGAGAAAGTCTTGCCTCAGACATCGATCGTATTAAGGAGAAGCTCGATGCGTTAAATCGTGCTGATGTGCAAACAAACTTAACAATCAATGTTAAAACAAAGTATCTCGATAGCGGCGCTCAATCGGCACTTAATCAAGTGGGGCCGGGAATTGCTCAATGACAAATATCTTATTCGCCTATCCCGAGATTCCTATTGCTGCAATCAGGAGGACGGTTGATTTTAACGAGAGAGAGTTTTTTGAATCTCGGAATGTTCATTCCAAGTCGAGAGCAAATTACTGTTATTCTTTAGATGCCGATAGTAATAACAAAACCATAACTTTTAGACTCGCTGATTCTGATATCCGATCGGCGAATTATTGGTATCTGCTTGGCGGGGCCTATGCTTATGATTTTAATATTAGTTCAATAACATTAGATAGAAGTTCGGATGGTAGTTCCTGGGCCACAGTGGATACGTTTATTCCAGGCGCTCCAAGTAATACTACCATCGGATCGTTTTCAGGCTCGGAAATTGATAAGTTTCGGACATTCACCGAAACAAGCGCTTATAAATATTGGAGGGTCCAAGCTACTTTCGGTGGCTCAAATTATCTATTCCTGAATAAGGTGATGATAGGAAGCTTTGTTGATCTCGGGAAAGATCCGAGTGATTGGAGCTACTCATACCCTCAAGGTAATGAGCCATTCGTTGCAGATTCAGGCGCGCTTGGAGTTACGCGATCGAGCAATTCAGCTCGAAAGATAACGCTCTTTTACGAGGGACTAAGCATTGCAAATATCAATGTTTTAAAAGTGCTTTATGCCTTGGGGTCAAAGACTTGCTTTTGTGCATACGCACACATCGACGCTACTCCACTATTCGGGAAAACCAATCTTCCCTTTGTATTTGTTGATGCGCTTGAAATTGGTAGAAGTGAAAACCCCGATTGGAACACTGCGAAATTCTCGATTATGGAGATGCTACCATGAGCGATAATTTCTTAATTCTCTACGATAGTTTTTTCGGAGACGTGAAGGGGAAGTTTGATACCCTAGCGTATTACGGGAATCCGGTTTATGCCGACCTGTCAACGGTGTATGGAGGCGTTTCAAGCTATGATTATACCCCGCTCTATATTGTTATTAATGGAGCGCACAAGCTCATCTATTCTAACCCAGGAGAAACTGTTAATTGCGAAATCGTGGGGGCAGATAATGCAGGGTATACCATCAATGCGGTTTTTTATGATTTTGATCTCGATGAAAACGATCTCGAGAACGGCGAGGATATTATAAAAGCAATCTCGCTCGACGCAAAGCGTTATTGGAAAGTGACATTCTCAACACTAGGATCGGTAGTCGTCTCTTATGATCAGCTCTATCTTTTTCGATCGAAGATATCGTTAGATCACTTCCCGAATGCTGGGACATTCTCAAATCATGAGTTTGTTTCCGAAGCTCGAAAGCCGCTCTCGAAATATCCGATATCCATCGAAGCAACTTCAAGGGCTAATTTATTAACTTTAGAGGAATTTATCTTTGCCCCAGGCGCTTCGAGGTATATTGTTCTTTACACTCCGAGTGTGAATAATTTATTCTTTAGGCGAAAACTCATATGGGGCCTGATCTCAGATCCATCAATTCAAGATAGGGGGCTAGGGACTTACGATCTCCAATTTATTTTCAGAGAAGCACAATGAGCCTGATTGACTATATTCCCGGCGTTATCTCGCAATTCTATATTCGCATTGATGTGCTGGCAAAAAGCTTCATCGATGGAAGCTCAAAAACATTTAGCTTTGTTAATAGAACTCCAGTCTCTCAAAAAGATTTCTCTCATTATGAATATAGAGACCTGATAGTTAGTTATTCCGGGCTAGGATTCAAGGTTGATGCAAACGTCCCTTCCTCCGTTCGGGGCAATGTTATCTTGGATAATACTAGGGGGACGTTCGGATTTGATAGGCGCATTTCAGACGCTCTTGCAAAGTACTCGTTCATAAAATCGAAGGTAAATGTTTATTTGAAAATGCTCAATCAGGGAGAAGATCTAGCATCCGAAGGGGAATTTTTAACGGGCGAAATCTCAGGGCTAGTTATCAATACTGATACTCTTGAACTTCAAATTAAAAATTCCCCTTCTCTTATCACGATTGTGAATCAATCTATTATGCCTACCGATTTCCCGGACGTGGATCAGGATGCTTGGGGGAGAACCTTACCGCTTGTTTTTGGGGCCGACCGTGAGATTGCCGCATTCTTTCTCGAAACTGATTCTATTGCAGCGGATAATAAATTTGCATATGCAACGTGCTTTAATGATTTAGACGATTCAGGGACAGGGCTCCAGGTAAAGAATGGAGGTATTTCTCAAGTAAGTTTTCGAGGTCGAGAGACCGATCGAATTACTGTCATATCTCCAAATGACTATAAGATCTTCGATGGCTCTGACTATGGGAGCGAACGAACGCAACTGCTCTTAGCAGGGATCGACACGATCAGCCAAACGATTTTTCAACCGTTCTTTACGCCGGCGGGAAGCCCCCCATTTGCAGTCGATCCAGCGGATCAGGAATATTCCAATGTTATCCTATATGAGGCGAGGGCGACTTACGGAGGTTTGAGCGATAGCGGGTTTAGCGTTGACAGCAATAGTAATTTTGTTTTTGAGCTTTGGAGTCAAGGATCGGGGGGATACCCGGATAGATTAATTGAGCAGGTACTTGTCCCAAAGAGCGATTATCTTACGAAGATAAAAGGCTCATCTGATTTTGATGTGTTGTTTTCTTTTCGCGAGGGAATCCCGACCGATTCTAGTAATCGATTATTAATGCAGGTGTATGAGACAATTGAGCCAACTAAAAACGGGGGGAATAGTGATTATGTTGGGCACTATGTTGCGATTGGCACTGCCACCTTTTGGGATGCTCCATACGGCTTTGCTCGTTATGTTAGCGGGGATGGCTTGGGCGGTCCACAATGGGGTGTATCGGGCGTTACGGCGTCATTTATAAAACTCTATGGAATGAAGCTAGATCAGGAGCATGAATTTTTTGATAATGGATTAGGCATTTCGAGCTTATTGATAACGTCCGATAGCACTTCGGATTCAAGACCGGACGTTTCTGCGTTGTCTCCGATATTGCTTTGTGACGGGTTGCAGGACAACGATCAAGGCACTATCTCGGGGAGTGCGAATACCCTACTCTCTAACCCGTTATATATTGCGGATCTCTTAACAAGGGACTGGAGTGGAGGTGTTTGGGAGCAAAATAAATTCTCACAAGCTAAATATTCAGGGTCTCATACAGGGACAGATCTCGCTATTTCTGCGAGCTATCCAAGGGCGATCGCTGGAATCGTGAAGGGTCGAAATACACAAGAAAGAGTGCTCGATAATTTATTTGACGACGTTGGATGCCTATTGATTGCAGCGGCGGGGATTAGTAATAATCTCGGTCTTTGGGCGTGGGGAGAAGAGGGGTTGATAGCCTATCGATTCACCGAAAACGATTTTCAAATTTCCTCCCCGCCTCAAATACAAGGGACTGAAAGCATCGTTAATAGAGTTCAATTATTCTATGATGAGAGGGTTTTAACACAAAGAATTGAATATATTATAAGCCAAGGCGAATTTAGTACATTTGCAAATGTAGCGACAAGCGAAGCTGATGAAGAATTGAGAGATGCTGTCGCCCTTAGTCAATCAATTTTTGGAGTTCGGGAAATAGCAAATTCGGCGTTCCCATTTATCGCGGATAGCACTTCAGCAAATTCCATGAAAGAATACTTGCTTCGAAGATTCAATAGGCCCTGGATAGTATTGAGCGGGTTTATTCCATATCACAAATATTTCGGATCAAATGCTGCCTCTGATTATGGAGGGATCGCGTTGTCCCCTATGAGCGTGGTTGAAATATCGCATACGGCATTACCAAACCTTGAGGGCACGAGCCCCGATCCAGGATTTCCGGCAGTGGGAGATGGTGCCACTTCAGACGAGCGTGCAATAGAATGTATCCAGGGGAATTACCTTAGACGGGCCAAAACGTATCGTGCGTTAATAAGTGGAATTGAGATAAGCGGCAATAGGCACGAGACTCCTACCGCTGAAATCTCCCTTGTGCTACTTATACAACCGGAGGATCCGACGTGAGTTTTTCAACTTTAATCACAGCAATTGAAGGCGATAAGCCAACATTTCAGGACGTTTCTGACATATTGCAGCTTGCAATAATTGGAGGCGGTAACCCTATCTCGCTTGGAACGTTTTCTGGATCGGCTAATACCTATACGGCTACATCATCTCCGAGCATTGGAGCATATGCGGCGGGTCAATTATTCTTTGGAAAAACCAACGTTGTAAACACGGGCGGCTCGACACTTAATATCGATAGCCTCGGCGCTAAAACCATCAATACATTTCTAGGTGCGGCGATTACGGCAGGGCAATTGCTCGCAGATGCAACTTACATCTTCCGGTATGATGGGAAAGATATTATTTGCTTAAATCCATCATCTGGAACGCTCGCCTATAGCCCCACGGTCGATAAGAGTGGGACTGGATCCACTTCAAGCACAACTACTTCGTCATTCGCTCGCGTTACTCCAGACGGTCGGCTTTGTACTGGATTTGTTAGGATTAATACGACGACCACAGGAACCATTGATTATTTAACCGTGACGCTTCCAGCGACTCCCCATGCAACTTATAGCAATCCAGCATTTCCAGCTAGTGCAAACGAAGCGGGGGGAGCCGCGAAGAATATATTCACAATTTACACGGGTGGCGTCGTAAGGCTCTATGGGGATGTTTCGGCGGTTGCTGCATCTTGGAGCGCAGGGACGCACAATATTTATGTACCGTTTCATTTTGCGGTGGCTTAAATGAATGTCGCGATCTTACAGGCCTGTTTAATATCGTTGCAAATCGTGACGATCGTAATAGGTATAATTTGGACGATTGCGACCTTCAAGGCTACGACTATGGGCGCGATTGTTCGAATCGACAAAATGGACAAAGCGCTTGAAGGCTTGTCAAGCAATGTTTCAAAATTGACCGGATCCTTCGATCGTATCATCGGGAAGCTTGAGGTAGTTGATGCTCGAATCTCAATGAATGAGAAACGAATCTCTGCAGTAGAGGGTGCGAATGCTCGATCTAATGGAAGCGTTTAAGAAAATGCTCGTCATTGACGAAGGAAAAAGGCTCAAGGTCTATCGAGATTCTAAGGGCATTCCCACAATTGGTATTGGGAGGAATCTAGAAGGGCGCGGGATTTCCGAAAGTGAATGTAATTTTATGTTCATTAATGACATGAATCAAACCATTGAAGATTTCGAAGCTACATTCACGAAAGAGACGAGGAGAAGGCTCTCACAAAATCAACAGATGGGGCTAATGAATCTGATTTTCAACATGGGGAAAGACAGATTTCAGCGCTCGTTCCCTAATACCATTGCACGCATTGAGAACGGGCAAATGATCGAAGCGATCGAGGCCCTGAGTAAGTCGAAATGGTCGATAGATGTGGGGCCATATCGAACGAACAGAGTGCTTGCGCTATTACAGGATAAATGGATCTATGATTAGAAGAATACTCTCACTCTTAATGCTTTTTATCGTAGTCTCTTGCTCTAGTAGCGAGCCGAAACTGGAGCCTATCGAAGTTGGGTTAGGCGCAACTGGGTACGATACACTCGCGATTCAGCATCCAAATTTTCCAGTTCCATTTTTGCTGAACGAAATTGAAGGGCTCTCGTATTATATAGGGGGTAATCTCGATTGGACATTTGGAACGGACCTAACAAATATTGAGGCGATTTTGAATACCGGAAAGGTTATCCGCTGGAGAACTCATTTCCTTAATGGTCCAGGGCTTCGGAACAATCAGCTTGGATCTTATGAGCCAATGGCGGGGATGAATGTATCATCCTTTAATTCTATTTGGGAATCTGGAGGAGGGAATTTAGCAACGCATTTTTCGAATCGAGTGGCTCTATATTGCGCCTTATTTTCAAAGTACCCAAAAGTTGAATTTCAAATCTCCCCAACACTTGAGCACAACTTAAGTGAGAGAGCTTTCCGGGCGCAAGAAAGCATCGTTCATGCGGCGTGCCCAAGGGCAAGCATTGTGAATAATTCAATGAGTAATTTCGTTTGGGTAAACGTAATAAACGAAGGGCATCCAAGGTTTACGGCTTCCCCGATTGGCTCAATAGTGAGTCTCGACGGGGTGGAAGCAATGGATACGAACGTTCCTCAGTATTTAAACGATCATCAAGCAGTTACTTCCACGTCGTATATTTGGAGCTATGTTTTTAACGGTCGATGTCAGGACAAGTTTCAAGATCCACGAGCAAGAACGCGCTGGCCTTCCGAGTCTATGGTGCGAGATTTGATGGTGTATTCTCATGCGCTTGGGCCTGCCCCAATTCCCGCAATGCCTATTCTCCCTCCGAGAATTTGGAAGCCATGGGCAGAAGATAAGTGCGAAGGGGACGGGAGAGCAAACAAGCCAGTTTATATCACGCCATATAAAGGCAATGAAGTTAAAATTCTTTCGGGCAATAACACACCGATCGGGTCTTTAAAATACTATGGAACTTTCGAAGGAGGTGGTCATAGATATTATGCAGCGCTTGGATCTGGAGATTCGGGAGCAAGTTTTGCCCGAAAGAGCTTCGAAAAAAGTGGTAGCGAATGGGTTTACTTGGTCGAGGGTGGGGTAAAGTTTGGCCCGTTTCATCCAAGTATGAGACAAGGCACGTTTCATTAGTTATTAAGGAGTAGTTATTATGGATATGTTAAGAAATCTTTTATTCAATTTCTTCATAAGTGATAAGCTAGGCGGCAAGATTCGCCACGCCATTTCAGGACTAGGGGGGCTCGTCTTGGGCCTCGCCATCGGCGGTCATACATTGGGCGATCTCATCGATCCTGCCGTCGTAACAAATGCATTTAACTCGCTTGGGGAGTTGTCAGCAACGCTCATTCTCGCACTAGCAAGTCTCTATCTTTCGAAGAAAAACAAGGATAAGAATGCTTAAAGGCGAGCATGGAATTCAATCGAGGATCGTTGATTGGAGCATTGCGTTTGCAGTTTCCGATCCTCGTTTGAATCATTTAATTGCCATACCGAACGGGGCAATGAATGGCGATTTTATGCGGGTCAATTACTTCAAGCGAGAAGGGTTAAAGCCTGGAGTCCCTGATCTGTTTTTAGCCGTCATTGCCCCGCCATATGGCGGCCTTTTTCTTGAGACAAAAACAGCGAAAGGGAAGCAATCACCACAGCAAAAATTATGGCAAAAAAGATTGGTTGATGCGGGATATTGTTATGAACTTTACAGAGATTTTGAAACGGGCGTTGATATTATTCTTAATTACTTGGGCATTAATCCCCTCACTCTTGATAGCCGATTCCTTCCGACTTAATTTTGAAAATGATTTCTTTATTCCTGGACAACTCGATCGAAATTTATCCGATCGAGTTGAGCTTGGCTATGGACGTGATGGGCTCGAGTACCTTCTTGGGAATGAAATGTATACTCCGAGAGACAAGAGAAATCCTGGAATTCCTGAAGGTGATCGCCCTTGGGATGGATATACTTATATTGGTGTTTCTGGAGAAATAGCAGAAAACAAGGATCTCACCGTTCGGATCGGTATTCTAGGAGATGCTTCGGGGACCGATTCACTACAAAGATTTGTTCATGACACGATGGGGCTTGGCGTTCATCCCGCCGGATGGTCAACGCAAAACCCAAGCGAACCTGCCCTTGATGTTATTTATTCTCATAAGTTTTTTAACGTTTCGGATTATTGGATTGGGCAAGCCAAAGTGACGAGCGAGTATGGCGTTAGATTTGGGAATGTAAGGATTGAGAGCTTTGTTGCCGCGGAAATTAAGCGCGGATTTTTCCATGAAGGATGGGAGCTATACCTACGCTCGGGTATCGATGGGCATGGCGTGGCTTATGACACTACCCTTAATGGCAGAATGTTCCGCGACAATACTTATGTCGTTGATAGAGTCCCATTCGTAGCGTCCACATTCTTAGGTGTGGGAACAAGAATTCACGATTGGTTAATAGAGTATCAGTACCGATATTTAACTGAAGAATTTAAAGGGCAGGATGGACGACATGCGTATGCGCAGGTCCTGATCAGTAGGAATTGGTGATCAGTCTAATTCTGCCATTATCAGCGCCGAAAGAACTAGAATAATTATTAGGGAAAAAATAAAAAGTATTTTCATTTTTTCTTTTCCTCCCTCTTCAAAATCTCCTCCGCTTCTCGCCTCATCTGGTCCATCGCCTCGGGCGTTAGCTCGGGTAAATCGACTTCGAACACTGGCACATCGGGCATTCCGGCCTCGTCTAAGAGTTTGCGAAGATCCTCGGCGGATTCGATTGTTGGTTCTTTTTCTGGTTCTGGTGTCATTTCTCCTCCTTCAACTTCTTAACTCCTCTCCCGGCACTGAGGTCCTTAACCCGAAAAACATTTGCAGTTGTGCCCGAATAATGGGATGCCAACCATCCCACGCACAGACGGACTCAGCGTCTGGTTGTATTAGCTCGCGTAAGTCGTCCCAGCAAAGATTTTTATCCAAAATTTGTTCTTTGTGTCTCGACAACGGCGGCATAGCGGCATAGAACTCTCTCCAGTATGACAACTAGCTAGTCAACAGCGTTTCGCACCGAACGGAGTAATGACCGCTAACAACACTCCGCGCCTTTAGCGACCATCCGGCCTTTACCGACAAGGACCGGCAATACATGAAGCCGTCCACGCGTATCACCCCAGAGTCTCCCTCGGGTTCGAGTCGCACTGCCTTGCCAGGCATGTTGATGGTTACCATGTGAGCATCGGTGATTATTACATTACTTTTCATAAAGCCACCCCATTCCTTCGAACGCCTGTCGAAATTTCCCGACCGCCGAGCCTCTGTACCAAATCGCTTGCGCGTCATTTGTCATGGCGCTTACGTTCTCTTCTCAATTGGCGTTGAATTTTAGCGGAAATTAGCTCATACCCCGCATCGTTAAAATGCAGAGAGTCGATATGGATCCCGTCCACATTATTGTGCCGCTTAATGAAGCGGAACAGGTCTATCACCTCGATGTTTTTTCGCTTGCCTAATCTTCGGACAACCTTCACATATTTAAGCTCTTGCTCGTTGAGTGTCTCCATTGTTTGGCCCTGGTAGTCAGCGACGCGCGGCGGAGCCGTCATGAGAATCACCTTGCGGTGCTTTGAGAGCCGTATCATCTCGCACATTTCTTGGCGGAAGGCCCGAATGGGCCGAGCATGATAGGCGTCGTTCGCGCCAAAGCCGATGAAAATGCGCTTGGGGTTATAGCTCAGCACGTCGTCATCAAATCGAGAAAGTCCTTGTATGGCGGTCTGCCCACCAATGCCTTTATTTATGCCGCCGAGACGCTCACAGAACCCGGTGGCTCCTTTAGCTTGGGTTATGCTGTCACCTATGCATACGGTTTGGGCTTGAACAGAGAACGAGCAGAGAAGAAGAGCGGGAAAAAGTAATGATCTCATTTTTGTGCCCCTTCGTGTTTTTTCAGATATTAAGTGCATCGAGCTCGTCTTCGAGAACGCAGAGGCCCATTTCCGCGCGGTCAAACAAGACCGGGCAGTGGTTACCCTTTGTTATGCTCTCATAGTCACTTACTAGCTCGGCTATTCGCGCTTCTAGTTCGCGTGCGCCGTCCCGATAGTCGCGAAAATACTCAATAATATGCTGCGTCCTCCAGTGCAGGGAGGCATAAAGTTTTCGTGCCTTTTCTAGGCGTTCGGTGAACTCTTCGAGTTCTTTGGGTTGTATGCTCATTTTTATAGCTCCTTTAAAAAAACAAATAATCGTTCCAGGTCGTCAAACCGTAACGGCGCAAAGCTCTTCCCTGATCGATCAATCAGATAGTATTCTCCCGCGTTCGGTATCCAGACCGCACAACCTTTCCAGTGTGCAAGCGTAACGCATTTTCTTAGTGTCATTGTCTACTCCTTAACAAAATAGCGTGGGAACGCCGCCTTACAAGTTAAGGGCTTAATCCCGGAGGTCTCGAGAAGGACTCGAGAGATGGCCATAGGAGTGAATCCAAAACATGTCGCTAGTTTTTTTGTGTCAACAAGCTCGCCTTGCTTAGCGATTGACACAGCCACTCTTGCGACGCCCGTCTCAAATATGCTCTGTGCTTTGTTCATTGTGTTTTGCCTCCAAACTTGCTATAATACTAGAATAGCACCTTACTAGGATACTAGCAAGAAAAAAGATAGGTTTTATGAAAAAAAGTTTCTCCAAAATTCTCTTAGAGGCGGCCCTCCGCCTCGTGCCCTATAGCTCGCTTGAGGGGTTTGCCGAACAAGTGGGCATTAACTACTCGACTATTCGCGCCGTCCTATACGGTAACGTTCGGGAGCTCTCCTTTGAGCGTGCCCTTGCCCTCTTGGCTCACCTCCCGACCTCGTCGCGTCACGATCTCCTGGATGAACTAGCAAAGTCGGCCAGCGCCTCTTCCTCGTCCCAGGGCTCAGAAAGAGCGTCCTCTGAAGAGCCTAGCGACTCGGACGACGAATAGGACGCGAGGAACGCCGCTATGTCGTTCCCCGACTCGTGAAACTCGTAACTCTGAACTCTCCAAAATCTCGCCTCCCGGATAGCTCGGATGCGTTTGGGAAGTCTTAACGCACCATCCTCGGCAAGCTCATAGGCAATTTGTGTAAGGGCAGGGGAAAGGATCGTGCCCTTAATGTCGGGGCGTAAAAACAATTCCCATTTTGACCGCGCCTTTTGAGCAGCATACCCGCCATGCTCAAAGCACAAATACTCATTAACAGTGAGTCGAGTTGACACCTGGTAGCCCACTCTAAGACTTGGCGGCTTCCCTTCCTTCTGATGAATATCAAACTCCGTTCGAATCACGTCAAAGATAACTGGATCGATGCTAGTCACCGGCATGTCCGCTGCAACTCGATCGTGTTTTATCTCTCGGGTTTGTTTCGCGCCACACTTGGGGCAAATTTCTAGCACTTTTAAGATCGGCGAGCGGCACTTACTGCACACTTTATACTCTCGAGGGAGCAGTGTTTCGACGATCTGAAATTTTCCGCTTGCGTCTTTTATGGCACGCTTTTCGATTTTGATTCTATCTACAGGTCCATGCCTTTCGAGATTGCCGCCAAAGTCCAGCACCAAGCAATCCGACTTCCCTGGAGCGTTTCGAGTCCCCCGGCCCACCATCTGCACGAGCAATCCAGCGCTCTTCGTTGCCCTGAGAAGTACAATACAATCAGTTTCGGGCGCATCAAATCCAGTGGTCAGTACGTCCACGTTACAAAGTACGCGGATCCTCCCCTCTCGAAATTTTGCAATTATTTCGGCGCGAAATAACGGATCGCTTTTCCCAACAATTGACTCTGCAAGCTCTCCCTTTTCGCGCAAGAACAAACTGAACTCCTCAGAGTGTTTTACTGATGAGCAAAAGATAAGAATCCTTTTTCTATCGCTTGCATACTTTCGAAGCTCCGAGAGCGTTGCCTCAAATAATGCAACATTGCTATACACTTTCTCGAGGTCGCCAGTCTTATATTCGCCCTTAGAAATTTGAACGCTCGAAATGTCGGGCGCTTTTTGCGACGCCTTGGACACAAGCGGGGAAAGAAAACCCTCTCTAATTAGGCGAGTCATCGATATATCGTACGCTATGGAGTTAAATATCGTGTCTTCTCCGATAAGTGATCCGCTCTTCATTCGGAACGGCGTCGCTGTAAACCCCACAACTCGAAGATCGTTCGATCGTTTTCGTAAATCAGCGATGAGCGTTTGGTACATTCCCTCACCATCCGATGGCAGTAAATGCGCTTCGTCAATAATAATAAAATCTATCTTTTGAAGTTTAAACGAATTGCGATATATCGAGGCTATTCCGGCGCATGTGATATGCTTTCCGAGTTGCTTTGATCCAAGAGCGGCGGAATAGATCCCGATCGATGCGCTCCCATTTATGAGCCGCACAAGCTTATCAAAATTTTGTTGAATTAATTCCTTCCGATGCTGAACGATGAGGATTCGCGCATTCTTGTTAAGCGCTAAAACACGCCTACAAAACTCGGCAATCAAAATCGACTTTCCCGATCCCGTAGGAGCTACTACCAAGGGATTGCAATCACGATTCGAGAGTGAATTTATAAGCGCATCGCTCGCCTCATGCTGGTACTCTCTTAACTTAAGCATTTTCGAACCGTCCTGAACCCGCACGATTCTCTCGGTTAGAATAGGTGATCGAAACTAGCTCCCCGTTATCGTTTGTTTGGCAAGCGGTTTGCTCTAAAGGCACGATCGGCGGAATGAAGATATGATGCTCGCAAATTTCGCCCTTCGGAATAAGCTCATTGATGGGCTTATTCATTCGGCATTTCCATTTTGCGCCCTCCTGCTTAACTGGTTCGGCGTGAACGCAGTTCTGACAACGTGCCTCAAGCTCGTGCGTTTCCCCGTCCCAACAAATGCCTTTGTAGTCACACCACTTGCAAGCAAACGATCCCTTGCTTTCCGCAATGCGAGGTGGGGGGACGTCGGAAAATATAATACTCTTCGCTCGTTTGATTAGCCCCTTCGCAAACTTCGCTTTAAGGCGAGTTCTTACCGATTGCCAGTTTCTTCCTCCTGGAGTTGAGACCGTCAGGAAATGGCGCTTCAAGTCGAGGAGAAACATGTATATCGTTGCTTGTGCGTAGTATATGGGATCCCATTTTTCGAGCACATACCCGCCCTCTAAAGCGCCATGCTCTTCTTTAAGCTTTAAAAGTTTTGCATATTTCTTCTCGTTACAGCTCTTGTGCTCCCAAACGTGGACACTCTTTTTCGCCTCGACGAGTTCTTGGATTGTGCCATCGATGTGTCCTTTAAAATGCCCCGAGAAAAGGCTTATTTCCGCTTGCGCGTCTCCCATCTTAAATACTGTCCCTAACCGCTTCTTTGCAACCTCTTCTTGAGCATACCCGTCTTCGATCGCAACTATACCCGAGTAGGGGATGTGGCGACTTTTCACTTTTCGAAATGAATACCAAAGCTCTCGAGAACAAGCCTTCCCGATTTCGGATGCCCCAAGATAGTGACGTGAGTCGCGCTCCGCATTAAAGCGTTTTACAACTTCTTTTTCAGCGGCCTCAAGACTTGGGTCGAGAGCTTCGGTCAATTTAACCATTACTTTTTCCTTGCAAAACGTGTTTTAGGCGCATTGATGTTAGCGTGCTTCTTGAGCAAGTCGGGTTTAGCCTCTCCAGCTAACGGCCAAAACTCTAAGATTATATTCGAGTCACTATATTGCGGGTTAACCGACTCTTGAATAATGATCTTAGCATTGACCGGGATATCATGAAGCTCTTCCGTCGCTTGGATTGCGCTCTTACCGCACGCTTTTATGAGTTGTGCAAATTTCTCTTTGGCGATTCGAACAGCTGTAAGCGAAGGGTTCGTCCAGCATAACGAGTAGAATAATCTTCTCCCCGCATTTTCACCATCGAGAACTGCAAAGGTAAGTTTTAAGTTTGTTCCTGTTTTTTTCGAATTCTCGTCTAATGACGAATCAATAAGAGCTAAAACATACTCGCCCTCCTCTAGTAATTGCGGCCCTTCGTGCTCGTCTGCTTCAAAGTTTTCACCTAGATCAACCATTTTTTGTTTCCTTTTTCTTTTTTGTTTTTGTTGTCTTTACTTCTACTTCTTCACCTAACCAAGCCCTATAACATTTATAAAACGCGCTCCATTCCAATGACAGTTCGAAAGGGAGAGAATAGCTATTTTTCGCGTCGAAGGACGGGCGCTCCTCAGTATATAACACTCGAGAACCTTCACCGATCGCTTTGTTAGTTTGCTTGTTAAATCCCGCTTCTTCTTTTTTCACAAACGTTTTAAATGTTGCAAAGAATACGCAATCGGCCCATTGAGTCCAAAGTTGCGCCGCTTTCTCGTGCATCGCGAGTCGGTACTGGTCATAGCTTTCTCGCATCGGATCTTCAAAGCGTTTTACTTGCGCGTGAGCAGTGAGAATAAGGTTCGATTTCTTTTCATCGGTGAAGGCGTTCAGTGTATTTATCATGTCTCGGTGATAGTCGAGTGAAAATTTGTACCCATTAGCATACGGTATTTCCGCAATGCTTTTGTATTTTTCCCCAAACTCTTCAGTCACGGCTTTGTGTATTAGGCCCTCAAGCCAATCGAGCGAATCGATGACAAGCGTCTCTCCCGTTCCGATTTGCTCAAACCAAAACTCCAATTGCTGGTAAACCTGATCGAGCGTTTCGGCTCGATGAAGGCGTTTACAATCGATGTGCCCTAACCTTCCTTCCGTGTCAATAAACATTGGGCTTGGAGATTCAGCGGCCCATGTGCTTTTCCCAATGCCGTCTGTGCCGTACAAGATTATTCGAAACGGTCCAGGGTTTTTACCATCGATAATATTCGTTAGATCGTACATAGTTCATCCTTTTTTGTGCTTGCAATTTTGTCAGTTTAGGAAATATATTCATCTCCTCGTGTTTTGGCAAATAAAAAAAAGAAAAATCGCATGAAAAAAAAACGGATTGAAATTCCCGACGTTATAGACTTGCTTGGGGGTAGTATGGAGGCGGCTTTTAGGCTTGGCTTAAGCCAGTCTACGGTTTCGAATTGGACTCGCAAAGGCATCCCTGAAAAATATTGGTCACAAATTATAACACTTACAAAGGGTAGGATTTCGCTCGTGAGACTGCATTATTTGAATGAGTCCTTGCGAAACAATGTCTATTGATGACGATCTTTCCCGCATTACCGAATACTTAGGCGCGAAAAAACACGGCAATATATTCCGTGCCTGTTGTCCTGTCCACGGGGGTTCAAATCCTGAAGCTCTCGCAGTCCGTAAAGTAAATGATAAAATATTGTTCCATTGTTTCGCGGGATGCTCACAAGAAGAGGTGCTTGCGTTTTTTATCGAGCAAGGCCTTCTGTCTTCTAGAAAGAAGCGAACATTCCCGCCCGAAACGTTTAAGGGCATGCGTCTTACTGCTACCTATATTTACCCGAACGGCCTTACGGCGCGCTACGATGGACCAGACGGGAAAGCCGTAATCCCTTGCTTCAAGTCCGGCGGGAGTCGAATGGGGTTTGATGGTGACGCTCGCCCCCTATATAGACTGTCAGACGATCGGGAACTATGGATTGTTGAGGGCGAGAAATGCGTTGATGCGCTTCGAGCGCTCGGGATACCCGCAATCTCCTGGGCTGGTGGATCGTCTGCCGTGGCTCGAGTGGACTGGTCTAAGGTACGGGACAGAACGCTTTATATATGGCCCGACAATGACGCTCCAGGCGAGAAGGCCAAAGATGTGCTTCTTTCGGCGCTCTCAGAGCATAATAAGTGTGTTGTTATCTCTCCCCCACCTGAAATTTCTCATATCGCTGGCGGTGATGTGGCTGACTATATAGCGCTCGAGAAAGCAAAAGAGGACATTCTCTCTCTTATTCCTCAGAAAAAAAACACGTCCATTTCGATAGCTGATTTTCTCATTAAAGAAGTCCCTCCTCGAAAAGTGCAATGTGGGTTCGTATTTGAGGACTCGATAAATTTTATTTACGCTTGGCGCGGCGTAGGAAAGACCTGGTTCTCCCTCTCTCTTGCCTACGCAATGGCTACAAATACTCCATTCCTTAAGTGGCAGTCGTCCGAAAAATTCTCGGTTCTTTATCTCGATGGCGAGATGAGCGAAAGCGGAATGCATCAACGATTGCGGCAGATTTGCGACATGTCCGGCGGCGCTATTCCAGAGCAAATGCACCTCATGGGAATGTATACGGTGGGCAATACTTTAATGCCTAAAATCTCTTCTCCGGAAGGGCGTGCAGAAATCTCTGAAGCGATAGAAAGGACGGGCGCAAAAATAATAGTGGTTGATAACCTCTCTTCCCTTACGCGGGGAGACGAGAACGACGCTGAGAGTTTCGAGCCCGTCCAGGACTGGTGCCTAGAACATAGGGCGGCAGGTCGCTCGATAGTGCTTATTCACCATGCAGCAAAGGGCGGTCAGCAGCGAGGAACGAGTAAGAAGGAAGATGCACTTGACATGACAATTCAACTCTCTGAGGTTTCGCTCGAAGAGAGTGAGGATCGGATGGGGAAGAAGGCACTTATGAAAATCAAGTTTGAAAAAACTCGAGAATCAATTGACGATGAGCCGTTCTATGCCTGGATTCAGGAAGAAGTAATTACTACCTTCGATATTCGTTACCGGTGGGAATGGAAACGCATAAATGAATTTATCTCCGAGCGTTCTGAGAGCCTAAAAGAGCAAGGCTATACTCAGCGCGAGATAGCTGCCCTTTTAGGCGTCTCCGTACAACGGTTAAATACTATTTGGCAGGTTTGATTTGCTTCATCTTAAGCGTCCAGTTCGTTATGAGCTTGGCCCCTTTGAATTTCGTTCTTGATTTTTTAGCGGTTAGAATGGCGTTTGTTATCTCTGTCAATTTCGGCACGAGCTTTACGCATTCGGGCGGCAATAGTGCCACATTGGTCACCTCTACAGCGGTTCGGGAGCTCCAGGAATAATCTGTAGTTCCGTATCTCCGCTGAATTCGGTCATCTCCGAGGATGGCTATGGCCGCTTCTCGGAGCGCCGTGATCCCCGCATAGAACTTGTCACGGCGGTCCCTTGCTTCTGTATAAGCTTTGTACAGTGCAGCGGTTTCGTTGTAGTTCTCTTGGTTTTGCTCTTTTAGGCTCTCAACCGCGAGCCCAATCAAGGATAGAGTTAATTCTTTATCCCCCTTCGTTAGCACCTCCACGGTCTCCTCAACGGTCGTTTTACCCTCAATAACATTGTTTGCTAGGTTTATAAGCGTGTTTTTATTCATGGGTGTTTTACCTTGTTTTGCTTTATTTTCAACCCTTTGAACAAGGGCCGAACATGATACGTCTCTCGGGTTAGCGGAGGCCCCTGACGGAGCTAAACCGCAAGAGAGATGTACTATTTATCATGTATCGAAGCCCTTGTCAATTGGCTAACCTATTGAAATCATTAGATATTTGCATAGAACGGTGTTATTTGTTTGTAAGTGTGTTTAGAATTTCATACAGTTCGGAATATGAACGAGCCGGTTAAGAATCTCGGGGCTGCTATTATCATGACAGCTCTCGACGATTTGGTGGAGCCGAGAACGTTTGTTCAAATAGCTTATATTGGTCGAAAAAGAACTTGCTCTCATTATTCGGTCGAACGTGTCCGAGAGGTAGCAAGGGCCTGGATATTCGAAGATGAGGATCTTGGTTATTTGATCTCGCTAAAAATAGCGTGCGAAATGTGCCAAATTTCGATATCTTCAGTTAGGAAAATAGCAAAGATACTTCTTAATTAGGGGGATAGAAAAATGGAAATATTCATAGGCGTTGTAGCAACTTTCACCGTCTTAAACTTCATCGGATTCATCGCGCTATTCCTTGCTGTCGGAACAACGATCAAAAAAACAAGAGAAATAAAACCAATACTGCAAGAGCTTGAGACCGCCGCAAGCGCTTACAAGAAGGCAATCACAAAAGCGCAAGTAATAATGACGCATATGAACTTGCCCGAAATCTCAGACAAGCTCTCAATATTCGAAAAACGGCTCGATCAAATACAAAAATATCAAGACTTAATGACACAATGAAATTTCGTTCTTCCTCCATAACTGTGGTTTTTTGAGGTTTTCGGGGAAGTAGCTTCATCTCTGCTTCCCCTCGTTTTTCTCCTATGGAAATATTCGAAACAAAAGAATTCAAAAAACTACTCTCTAAAGATCCACAGCACGCGCTCTCGATCGTATATGAAAACTTTCATCGTGAAGCGCGTGGCATTTGCCATAAAAAATTAAGAGACGCAGAACAAGCTGAGGAAGCCTATTCGAACGGATGGGAAAGATTAGTTGTGCGCTTCCAGCCTGGGAAACCAAGGTTTCGATGGGAGTCAAAATTCTCAACATACCTGCACCGAGTATTCCTCATGTCATGCGCTCAACTAATACGCTCCAGGCAGTACGCCAAAAACAAAGCAACTCTCGAACTACTAGAAACAAGGCATGCCGCGAGCGAAAAAACTCCAGAAACAGAGGCTCTACGATTGTCTATAGATGAAGATTTGCGCGCTATAATAAATTATGCATTAACCGACTTCGATCGGAAGGTATTAAAATTGAGGATTGACAAAGAGATGACGATTGCGGAATGCGCCAAAACGTTGAACGTCTCGGAAGCAAAAATAAAATCGAGGACTCGTCGCCTTGGAATTAAAATCAAAAACTACATCGAAAAAGAAGCGAGAAAAAAAACCATCGTCATCAACTTCCAAAAAGCGTACTTCAAAAAGAAAAAAAACAAACAAAGATCCAATAACACCAGAAATCAAAAATCAGATACAGAACGTATGCTTGGGAATTACTGAAGATTCGAGTTTGTCCGAAAAAGAGCAGCGCTATCTTGCTGCATACCTTTCAAATTTTGGGAACAGAGTTAAGGCTTCTCGTGCGGCGGGTGTCTCATACCGAACGGGAATGGACATTGAGAAGCAAAATCATTTTCAGCAAGCTTTAAAAGAACACGGTGTTATATGGATTCAGCAAGTACTTGAATCAGGATACCGATCGGCCATTAAGGGCAACCCCGATCTTATAAAGTTTTTTCTTGCGGCAGAGCAGCCTGAAAAATATGACGCGCAAATTCGTAAACTCATTTGGGCAAAAGAAAATGGCGCTGAAGATTTAGTTCGGCCTCCTCAGTTTGTCCTCAATGTGGGGGAGCGTCCAATACATAATCAGACCATAATCGAAGATATAGAGTATCGGAATAAGCTCGATGACAAGTGATCTTAATATCGAAAAGATTCCTATCCCTGTTCCCTGGTGGGTAGGAGAAGCGCTCGCCGACACAACAGAACAACGTGAATTCTACATCCCAAAAGGGATAGGATCGGGGGGCACTTACGGCCTCGTAATGTGGCACTATCTTAAATGTTTACAGAATCGCGATTGTCGTTATTCATGGTGTATCGCTCCTACATATTCAGAGTTAGAACTCACACTCATTCCTATGTGGTTTGAAGTCCTGCATGATTGTTTTCATATGGAAGAGAATCGCGATTTCGTATTCCGTCGAGGCTCAAGATTTGCCCTCATGTTTCGATGGGGCCAAGTAATTCAATTCCTCTCAGCGCATAGGCCCGAACGATTGGTTGGAGCGAGCATCTCGCACGCCACAGGAACAGAGTGCGCGTTTTTCACTCAAACGGTATTTGAAAGAATCGGGCAACGGTGTCGAGCAAAGAGGGCGGTCTCAATTCAACAGATGTTTGAAGGTGTTCCAGAAACGGATGACGATGCATATGCAGAACGCGCTAATTTTCGATGTGAGATTGATGAAGCAAATAATCGAAGAAGATTCCAGCTAAGAACAAAAGACAATCCATTTCTTCCCGATGGGTACTTTGAGCGCTTATGGGACAACCTCGAATATGATCCGGTAAAGCGTGAAATGTACTTATTCGGCGTGTTCCGAAAGATTGGGCACTCATCTGCTTATTGGAATTTCACTGATCGTAGAAACGTCCTCGACAATATGGAGGTATTCGAAAACCTTCCGATCGCCCTATCCTATGACTGGCAAGCAAGCCCTCTATCATGGGTGGCCTCTCAGAACCATAAAGCAGATGTGTTTGGTAAGTATCACGGTGTTGTAAATGTTGCTGTAGGTGAATCATCAGGAACAGCTCGAGGAGTAGAGGACTCAATAGCAGAGTTCGAAAAGCAATTTCCTCTAGCTAAGTTTAAGTACACAAACATCGAAATTGATGGCGGGGCCGATGGGTATAATGCCTCTCACCTCTCTCCGGTCTCGGCCTTCATGCGAGTAAAGGATGCCCTTAAATCTAAGGGCTATCAAAGTGTCAGGATAATAGCAGGGCACAAGGCGCCGATGATTAAGGATCGGCTCGGTATTGTGAATAAGCTCTTGCACGAGCGTCGGGTTCTTTTTGCCCCTTGGCTAAAAAACGTAATATCTTCATACTCTAAAACGAAGCTAAAGCCTGGAGCATGGGAGCTTGTGAAGGTACGGAATAAAGATACCACTCATTACAGTGACGCCCATGATTATCATCTAGTCAATGCTTTCGGGCAGGGCGAATTCGCATCGAAGCGAATGCGACGACACGGCACAAT
>Ga0210043_1000777_pt1 | contig 32185 bp, 33 predicted proteins | sample CryGeymet201501t_FD_183990 | JGI IMG/M metagenome (GOLD analysis project Ga0210043, IMG submission 183990) | Groundwater microbial communities from Crystal Geyser aquifers in Utah, USA - Crystal Geyser metaG 2015-01t (SPAdes) (version 2) | ecosystem: Environmental > Aquatic > Deep subsurface >... | reverse complement strand
AGTGAATTCAACCCATAAGTGCAACAAATGACGGGTTGACTGGCAGATCCCAAAATGATTTCTTGAAGTTGCAAAACAATAGGAATCAAAATGAAATACAGCCAATTAACCCTTGATGATAGGATAAATATCTATATAGGATTGCAACAAAGTTTTACACTACAAGAAATAGCTACTCAACTAGAAAAGCATAAATCCACAATCTCAAGAGAAGTAAAGAGAAACATTGGAAAGAAGGGATATCGATTTAAGCAGGCTCATCGCAATGCTCTTTTAAGAAGAATCAATTCAAAAAAGTATATTCGTTTAGAACCAAAAATTCAAAAAATAATTGAAAGGAAATTAAAGCAAGAATGGAGTCCTGAACAAATAAGTGGTTGGCTTGAAGAAAACGGATATACCAAAATAAGTCATGAAACCATATATAAAATGGTATATATAGAAAGAGATTTGGGAGGAACCCTTTATAAACACCTAAGACAAAGTAATAAGAAAAAAAGGAAATATTACGGAACTGGAAAAAGTAAAAAAGGATCAATAAAAAACAGAGTTTCTATCAGCAAAAGACCAAAGATAGTAGATAAACAAAAGCGGATAGGTGATTTTGAGGGAGATACCATCATAGGGAAAAGTCATAAAGGCTCCATAGTGACAGTCGTTGATAGAAAGTCCTAATATCTAAAAATGAGTTTATTAAAAGACAGAACATCTGAATCGGTTAGTAAAAGTATTAAAAGAATGTTGGGATCAATGAAAGACAAAATACATACAATAACTTTTGATAATGGAAAAGAATTTGCTATGCATGAAGAAATAAGTTCTTATCTTAATACTAAAGTATTTTTTGCTGATCCGTATTCTTTCTGGCAAAGAGCAATTAACGAAAATATGAATGGACTTATTCGTCAATATATTCCAAAGAAAACAGATTTTTCTACACTTACCCAAAAAGAAATTGCTTTGATAGAAAGAAAAATAAACCATCGACCAAGAAAGAAATTAGGTTTTAAAACTCCTCATGAAGTCTTTTGGGAAACCAATTCAAAAGTTGCACTTATGGGTTGAATCTAGTAATTTTTTAAACTATATCCATAAAATTAAATGAATATTAAAAATTTAGTAAAAAATAGAATTAAATATTTCAATCGATATTTTCCGAAATTGGAAAATCAGGACAAGCAATTATTAGGACGAGTTAATTCTCTTAGAGAGAAAGGATATCTTGTGCTTGATCAATATATCACGGGTGATGATTTGGAAGCCCTGCAAATATTGTACAAAAATAAATTAGAAATTGAATTGAAATTTGAGATGCCTTGTTTATCACAATCGTCTATCGATGAAATTAAACATAAAGAGCTAATTGATAATTATTTTTGCTATAAGCCTTCCGATTTGGTGGATCATAATTTAACATTTGATCGGTCAAATTTTTCGAATTATGAAGATTGTTTAGACAAATTTAAACCATCTACACTAAAAACTTATCTTACTGACATTCAGGAATTTTATAAAGTATGGTTAGATGAGGATTTATTACGTATAATAGAAACATATATGGGAGTAAGGCCTCACCTAGTTGAAGCTTATTTGAGAAGAAATTTCCCTGCCAAGTATAAAGTAATGAATCATTTTTGGCACCGTGATACAAATCATCCAGACTTTTTACTTAAAGTTTTTATTTTTCTCTCAGACTGTGATATTTCCAATGGTCCGCATGAATATATTTCTCAGAGTCTCCAAGATGATCGATTGAGAGGAAAAAGATATTTCTCTGAAACTGAAGTTGATTCAGTATATCCAATTGATTCACCCCAGCGAATCAAATCTGTAGTTAAAGCAGGAACTGTTGTGATAGAAGATACAAGAGGGTTGCATCGGGCAACAATTCCAAAGGAAGGTTATAGAGATTTAGGTTTTGCTGTTTTTCTTCCTTTATCGGTCTTTTCGAGAACACTCATTCCATTATATAAAATTGATCAGAAAATCTATCATAATTTGAGTAAAATCCAAAAGTCATATATTCCAAATCAAAATATTTCTAAATCGATTTTTTAAACAAATGGAAAAAATACTAATTTATTCTACGGCAAATAATCGCGCTGGTGCTCAAAAAGTTATAGCGGATCTTGCTTATTCTTACCGGTTAATTGGAAACCAAGTTGATATAGCATTGCCAATTTTTCCTTACCATAGAGTATTTTTATCAAAAAAGGATTACTTAAATCTAATTAAAACATGGCTAATTTATTTCCTAGATTTTTTAAAGAATCCATCTTTTAAGATGAGCGAAATAATTGAAGGTTATGGGATAAATATTAAACGATTTTTCTTATTTCCAAGTAAACGATTGCTGGATAGATACGACAAAATAATTGTTACAAGTTGTTACTTAATAAAAGATATTTTGGACAAAGATTTAATAGTAAAAAGTAGTCTATACATTTTTCATCCACTTGAATTGAACCATAAAAATCCAGAATATCTTAGACCATTTTACTATAAATATTTCGAAAATAATAATAAATTAATTTCTTTATCTCAATTTACTAAAGATTGGTTTAAAGAAAACATGAATTTGGAAAGTGAAGTCTTAATTCCAGCATTGAGTAGATTTTATTGGCCAGCTCCAAGTAATAGTTCGGAAAAAGAATATGATATTTTAATCAATTATATTCCAACAGAAAATAAGGGACAGGATATTGCTGATAATTTTTTGGATTATTTTTATACGAAGACTGATAAGAAAATAGGAATACTATTATATTCAAATGCAGGTAAGAAATTAAAGGCGAAACTATTAGAAAAGTATCCTTCCTGTGAAATTTATCAAAATGTCCCTGAAAGAGAGATGCCAGGCTTATATTCAAAATATAAATTATTTTTATACCCAAGTCGATTTGAAGGATTTGGGATTCCCCCTTTGGAAGCGATCTCTAATATCACGATACCGATCATCTTTGAAGGAGTTGGAGGAAGTAAGTATTTTTCTTCAAAAAATAATACTATTTATTTAAATGAAAATAATTTACTTAAAAGTTTTGAATTCTGTTTGGAAATTCTGAATGACAATCGTAAACTTACTACATATCAAAATTCATGTCGAAATATGAACTTTAGTGAGTTTTCTCCAAATGAGTATGCTGACAGATATAATTTATCAATCGCAAATCTTAAAATACAAAAGGCAAAACGTCTAAACAATGAATAAAAAAACAGTAATAATCACTGGTGGCAATAAAGGAATTGGTTTAGGCATTACGGAATCTTTTGTTAATGCAGGGTATAATGTAGTTATTGGAGCTCGAAGTTCTACTGACTTATCTATATTTGGTGACGCAGTTAAATTCTTGAGCATAAATGTGCAAAATGAAGATGATCACGTAAAACTAGCTAAACTAGCAATTGATTGGACGGGAAGACTTGATGTCTATATTAACAATGCAGGATTTTCACAATGGAAACCTTTAAAAGACATAGATGAAGCTTTTTTTAATAGTATAATGAATACAAATTTAAAAGGTGCGTTTTGGGGTTGCAAAATAGCGAATGAAAAACTATCCGAAAATGGTGTAATAATAAATATTTCGAGTATTGCCGGCAAACGCGGTAGCGCTAATAATTCAATGTATGTTGCGTCAAAATTTGCTATGAATGGATTGACTCAATCTTTAGCAAAAGAATTAGGATCTAAAGGTATCCGCGTAAATGGAGTTTGTCCAGTTTTGATTTTGACAGAAGGCTTAAGAGAGGCGCTTATGGAAAAAAATTCTCCAGCTAATGGAAATCCTGACCTATTTATCGAAGAATTTACCCGAGGCAATTCTCCTCTCGGCCGAATGCCTTCATCCAAGGAAGTAGGTGATACATGTGTTTTCTTAGCATCTGAAAATGCGTCTGCAATAACAGGTCAAAATATCAATGTAGATTGTGGAGTATTTCCTCAATGAGTAAGAAGATTGTAGCCTTTATCCCTGCACATTTAGCTTCTGTTCGGTTTCCCCGAAAAGTACTTTTTGAGATTGAAGGGCTTCCTATGATTGAACATGTTAGGCGAAGGGCTTTGCTTTCGGGCGTATTTTCTGATGTAATAGTTGCTACTTGCGATGATGAAGTAGAGGAATTGATTGAGAAAAATGGTGGAAAAGTAATTCGCACTGCAAATACTCATAATAATGGGACAAGTCGGGTTGCTGAAGCTGTTCAGAAAGTCGATTGTTCTCATGTTATATTGCTTCAAGCAGATGAACCTCTTTTATTGCCAAAGGATCTAATTTCCTTTTCGAATGTCATCAAATCTGATGATTCTGGGACAGTCAGTTGGAATGCAACTGGACCAATTACGGATAAAGAGGAACTGGATCGTCATTCGTTTGTTAAATGTTTTGTGAATTTGGAAAATCTTATTTTGTTTTGTTACCGCAGATCCCCTTCATATGGAAAGTTTAAAGAAACCGTGAAATATATGCGAAAAATTTTAGGTATTATAGGTTATACAAAAGACTTTTTGCAAAAGATTTCAAAAATGCCTCCTGCCCAATTTGAGACAAACGAATTTATCGAACAAATGAGAATCATAGAAAATGGGTATACTTTACGTTCGGTGCCTATTTCAAAAAGTTTACCTTCAGTTAATGAACCACAAGAAGTTGAAATAGTACTTGATTATATAAGAAATGACAAAGAGCAAGTTTATTTTTTAGATCAAGTTTTAAAATACAATAAATGAAAGATTCTTTAGTAAAATTTCCTAATAATCTATGTATTTTATTTCATTGCCTATATAAAAAAGAGTTTGGACAACCGTTAGTAAATAAAAATCTTTTTGTCGATGTTAACGAACTTAAAGAGTTTTGCGTTAAACTAAAAAATGAAGGATACAATTTTTGTTTACCAGAAACAGCGTTACCGGATAGAAAAAATTGTATTCTAACTTTTGATGATGGATACAAAAATAATATGTTGTTTTTGGAAATTGCATATGAGCTAGAAATACCTTTTATAATTTTTATTGCTCCTTATTATATATCTAATCAATTGCCATATATTTGGGATCTAGTGGAGTATTGTAATTTAAAGTTTCATTATTGGAAAGAAGATTACGTTTCTTTTTTCAATAATTTTACTCATAATATTGACGAATTGAGGAAGAGTAATTTACATAAGCCAATGTCTCTCGAAGATATATCGGAGATGAAAAAATCAAAATATGCAAATTTCGCATTTCATACTGATATCCATCAGCCAATGGTAAAGTATGGTGAGCAATATTTTGACCGCGAATTTAAAGAATCAAAAAAGTTCTTCGATATTTATATTAAAAATTATTTAAACCACTTTGCCTTTCCAAATGGTCTCTATACAAGTAAATCTTTGTTAAGGGCAATAAAAACTTATGATTACATTTATACTATTTTTCCAGGAGAGTTTAAGCTTAATGAACAAATTATTCCTAGGTTCTCATTAATTAATTCTAGGTATGGATCTTTAATTTCTCAGGTTAATTCTAAACTAAATTGGCTAAAAGTAACGTATATGCAATTGAAAGCATATCAATATTCTAATTTTTAACATTAAGGAAAAAAAATGAATTTAAAAAATATTATTCTAAATAAACTTCGGAAAGGATTTACTAAACTAATTCCTCCGCATGCAACATTTGATCAAAATCGAAACGACAGAGCGGGAGCCTTGTATAAAGCTTGGGGACACATAATCTCAAATAATATAAAAGGTTCTTATTATGAATTTGGAGTCTACCGAGGGGATAGCCTTTATGAATCATTAAGAATTTATAATGATTATCGGGAATGGATTTCTGGACAAAAACACTCTTCAGAAGAATGGAGACGAAAAATTAATTATTATTCTGAGCATAAATTTTATGCATTCGATACATTCGAAGGTATGCCTGAAAATGATGAAGGGCACCATGCATTCCAAAAAGGTACATTTATGGGTGAGATAGACTTAGTAAAAAGTAAAATAGAAACAATAAATAAATATGGCACAATAGAATATGTAAAGGGCGAATATGGGAATGTAAAGAAAACAGAGAAAGATAGAATTAAGGAATTTGATAAAGTTGCAATCGCTAATATTGATTGTGATTTATGTATATCGACTATTGACGCTTTAGAAATAATTAAAGGTAAATTGCAGCAAGGTTGCATTTTAATGATGGATGACTGGTATCAATTTGAGGCTGATAACAAAAAAGGGCAGAGGAAGGCCACAAAAGAATTTTTGATTAAAAACAAAAACATTTCCTTAGAAGACTACATAATTTACGGACACATCGGAAAAGCTTTCATCGTTCATTTGAATAAGTAATAATTTTAGAAAAGAATAATTTATGGTTCACCTTGATAAGTTAGATTATTATAAATATATAAAAAGATATGTTCTTGATTATTGTGAAATAATTAATCAAATTTCAAGTGAATTTTCTTTAGATTCTGCCTATTGGTTTACACCTTTATCTTGTAGAGATAGATTTGGAAGCCAGCTCCAAGAATATTATAATTTTCTTATTGGCTTCAATTTAAATAAAGATTCTGCAAATAAAGATTTTCGTTTAAATCAAAAGTTCTTCATATATTTTTTCAAAAAATACAGTGAATATAAAAAAACGTTCACTTTTGCGGAAAGATCGAAATTCGGTTTATTATTTTTATTTCAAAAAATTAAGAATTTTATTTGGTTTTTGAAATTAAATGGAAGGTTATATAAGAGTTGGTTTTTTAGTCAATCTTTAGACTATCAGAAGCTTTTTCGAAATGTAGAAATATTTTTTATTTCTCCCCAACATGTAGACAAAGAAATAATTCCAAATAAACATAATGATGTATACTTTGGTGAGCTCGTAAATGAGTTTTCTGAAAGGGGCTATAATGTTGCTTTGTTGGGGCCAGTAGTAGCTACGGGAAAAACCCTAAAATCTGTTTTATCAACATCCAATACTTATCCTATTACGAATTTTAATAACATACTAAAGCTAAAAGATGTTTTGAAATTAAATTATTTGTTTATTTTAACATTTTTAAAACCCCCGAGAATAAATCGACCACTCAATTCTGCTTTACCAGGAATAAAAGAATTTCTAAATTTTGAACTTAATAACTCAGTTTATTATAGGTTAATAGGTATTCAGATAAGCTATTTATTTAGAAAAATTTTAGAGAATAATTCGAAAGCGAAAGTTTTACATACATATGAAAATATTTTTTGGGAAAGAGCAATTGATATTCCTATGTATCAACTAAATAGAAGAGATGATTTATATGGATATGTACATTCTGCTATACTTGAATCTCATTTGACTTACTATACCGATTCAATCGATTTTCACCGAAGACCCATGCCGTCCCGTATTTTATGTACTGGAAAGAATGCTGTGAGAAAATTGAAGTCTCTTGGTCAATATCCAAATTCTATGTTGGTTTCGACTTCTGCGATAAGAGGCACAAATCTTCCAAATTTACCCTTAGTTAATAAAAAAATTTCCAATATTAAGACGGTACTTGTTTTATTAGAGGGAGTAGCAGAAATGTTATCTTTCGTCAAAGTAATTTTAATAGTTTCGAAAATGAATCCTAGTTTAAAATTCCGAATTCGGAGTCACCCGATAATGCCCTTATCTCATAAAGTATTTGAGAGTATCAGAAATGAATTTTTAATCTCTGAAATTGAAGAATCAAAGGGATTTTCTTTGGAAGATGATTTGTCGAGATCAGATGTCGTTGTCTATAAAGGCACAACTGCAGTTTTTACCGCAGCGTATATGGGAATTCCTATAATACATTATAAAGATAATTGGTGGTTAAATGATGATCCGCTATCAGACATAAAATTTTTAAAACAAAGTTTTTCTAGGCCAGAAGAATTTCTCACGAAAGTAAATTATTTTAAGAAATTGGATCAATTGAACGTAAAAAAGCAGCGAAAAAATTTACGCGATTACTTAGATAATTATCTTTCGCCATTTTCTATGAAGGAATTTGAAGATACTTTGGGGAAAATAAACTGAATATTGATATAGTTGAAAAATTAAAAAATCTAAAATTATTAATTCTCGATGTTGACGGAGTTTTGACCGATGGAAAACTCTATTACAATGAATCTGGAGAATGTTTTAAAGTTTTCGATGTAAAAGATGGGCTCGGAATTAAATTAATTCAAAAACATTTAGAAGTTGCAATTGTAAGTGGAAATAGCTCCAAAATAATTCATGTAAGGGCAAAAAGTTTAGAAATTAATCACTGTTATACAAGCATAACCGAGAAACGAAATTTAATAAAATCTATTCAGACTAAGTTAAATGTAGATTCAACAGAAACGATGTTTGTTGGAGATGACTTAAATGATCTTACGGTATTGCCTGATGTGGAACTATTTGTAGTTCCAGCTGATGCACATCCACTTGTAAAGGCAAGATCAAATTTAGTTCTTTCGTCATCTGGCGGCAACGGAGCAGTTCGCGAAGTGGTTGATTTAATTTTGAGAGAAAAAGGTTTTTTAAATGAATTTCTCGATGGGATTCAGATTAGAAATGAGTGAATGAACTATGGAAAAATACTACTCAACAGACATCTGTATTCTAATTCCAACTAAGGATCGACCTCATAAAATAGTAAACCTAATTGATTCACTTATTTCTCAGTCAACAATGGTAGGGAGGGTAATTATAGTAGGAAGTGGTGAAAATATTAATACTATTTTGGATCCTTATAAAAGTAAATTACCAATAGAATACTATCATTCGGAAATTTCAGGACAAATTCGGCAAAGAAAACTGGGTGTTTCTAAATTAGATAATAGAACAAAACTGGTAGCAACACTAGATGATGATATAATTTTACGTCCCAATGCGTTATTGGAAATATTAGAATTTTGGAATACTAAAGATGAAATTACTGTTGGAGTCGGTTTTAATATTGAAAATATGTCACAGCATAAATATTCAAAACTAAAACAAATTTTTTATTTAAGTTCAAAATCTCCTGGATATGTCCTTTCTAGTGGCTACACTACATCTCTTGTAAATGTTGAATCAGACATACAAACAAAATGGTTGAATGGGGGAGCAACACTTTGGCTCCAAGAGAAGTTAATACAGGGAATCCACAAAAAAAGCGAGGATTCTATTTGGTCACCTTGTGAGGATTTAATTTTTAGTTATCCAATAGGAAAAAATAACAAACTTTGGATATGTAAAAATGCAAAAGTTATACATGATGATAAACTAGTCTATAAATCTGTTTCGGAAGCTTTTCAGAGGGGAATTATTCTTTCTAAGTGGACTTTGAATTTTGTTCAGCAAAATCCTGAATTAAGTGTATTACGATTCTATATAGCAACCTTTGTTAGCTCATCTTTAAATATGGTAAGAAAAAAATTAAAGTATGATTTTTTTTTCGAACTCGGAAGATTATTATTCCTTTTTAAAATTAAATAATGATTCTAGGGATAGATGCATCTAATATTCGAGGTGGAGGAGGAGTAACTCATTTGGTCGAGTTACTTCGAGCTGCAGAACCAAAAAAGTTTGATTTCGAGAAAGTAATCGTTTGGGGCGGTTCAGAAACATTAGCCAAATTGGATGAAAAACCATGGTTAAAAAAAGAAGCCGTATCTTTTCTCGATAAGTCACTATTCCATCGTATCTTTTGGCAGAAGTTTAAATTAAGTGAAGTTTCCACCAAATCAAAGTGCAATTTACTCTTTATTCCGGGAGGAAGTTTTTCGGGTAAATTTATTCCTTTTGTAACCATGAATCAAAATTTACTTCCTTTTGAATTAAAAGAAATTTTGAGGTATGGTTTTTCGAAAGAAACGTTAAGATTGTTTCTTCTTAGGATCATACAATCAAGAACTTTTGGGCGGGCAGATGGAATTATATTTTTGACAAACTATGCTCGCAAAAAAGTTTTAGATCAATTTTCGATTAATATTTCCAAAACAACAATAATCAATCATGGAATTAATTTGAAGTTCTTTAACGCTCCTCGTGTTCAAAGATCATATTCAGATTTTATTTCGGAATCCCCATCCAAAATATTATATGTTTCATTTATAGGTGAATATAAACACCAGTGGAAAGTTGTGGAAGCAATGTCCATTTTAAAAAAGGAAAATATTCCATTAGAATTAATTCTTGTAGGAGATTTAATCGAGAAATCAGCCTCAAAAAAATTACAGAATTCTATTCAGGTTTCAGATAAAACTGGATTAATCGTAAGACATTACGAAAAAATTTCTTACGAAGATATACAAAAATTGTATCTGCAAGCAGATTTATTTATTTTCGCTTCTTCTTGTGAGACATTTGGCCAAATACTAACTGAAGCGATGGCTTCTGGTCTTCCTATAGTGTGCAGTTCTCTTTCCGCGATGCCAGAACTTTTAGGCAAATCTGGAGTCTATTTCAATCCAGAGAATTCAGATGAGATTGCACAAAAAGTAAAGAATTTGATAGAAAATAAAGAGTTAAGAAGGAAATTATCACAAGATGCTTTTGAACAGTCCAAAAATTTTTCATGGGAGAAGTGTGCTAATGAAACATTTCATTTTTTTTACTCTACCGTATATAGCCAAAAAAAATAAAGTAGGATATTTGGTTGGTTAAAATGAGTGAAATGTTATCGAAATTAATAGTTGATAAATTACTAAAAAATAAAATTCAAATAAAAAAAAATTTTGAATTATCAATTAACAAAATTGGCGTTCGTTACTGTTACATAGATGAATTGTTACCTAATGAAATTGTAGACAAAATTTCTATTGCCTTCCCTCGATATGAGTCGATGAGGCATTTAAAGAGTTTTAAAGAGGATAAATTTACCTCTAAATCGTTTGATAATTTTGATCCTATATTGAAGGACATAACATTTGCGATTCAAAATGAAGAAGTAATCAAGATAATTAGTGAAATTACAGGAATTCCTAATCAGATTGCTGATCCAACTCTGTATGCCGGTGGATTAAGTATAATGGTAAAGAATAGTTTTCTAAACCCACATATCGACAATTCTCATGATGGTGATCGAACGATGTACAGAACATTGAATTTATTGTATTATGTTTCAAAAGAGTGGAAACTTGAAAATGGCGGAAATTTAGAATTATGGAATAAAACTGTAAATAAACATATTACTATTGAATCAAAATTCAACCGTCTAGTATTAATGGAAACCAATCCATGGTCATGGCATTCTGTGAATAAAGTTCGAGTTGAAAAGGTGCGCAATTGTATATCAAATTATTATTTTTCTAAATCATCCCCTTTAGATTATAATTATTTTCATGTGACAAGTTTTTCGGCTAGACCAGAAGAGAAAATCAAAGCGTTCCAATATTTTTTGGATAACAATATACGTAAATTGATTCGATATGTTTTTCCTAAGGGCCTGGGAAAGAAAGATATTTATAATTCGAAAAATCAAAATTAAACATTTCATATATATAATTTCTTGAATACAAATCTAAAAATTTTAATACTCGGTGCCAGTGGAATGCTAGGTAGCACTTTGTTTCGTTTACTCCCTGAATTTGGACACGAGGTATTCGGAACTCTGCGACAGGGGAAACTAACGCAATTTATTTCAAAAGCCTTTCCAAATCCAAATAACTTATTGTTTAATATTGATGTATTAAATTCGGGCCAACTTTCTCAAGCAATTTCACACATAAATCCGAATATAATTATCAATTGCATTGGAATTATTAAACAGTTAGATGTCGCGAATGACCCATTATATTTAATTCCGGTCAATTCACTATTGCCTCACCGTCTTTCAGAATTAGCCGAAAGATTTAAGGCTAAATTGATACATATAAGCACTGATTGTGTTTTCGATGGAAAAAAAGGAAATTATTCCGAATTGGACAAACCTAACGCCGATGACTTGTATGGCAAATCTAAAGAGTTGGGCGAGGTGAAAGATAAACCTCATGTCCTAACGCTGCGAACTTCTTTAATTGGTCATGAGTTGCACTCAAGTCACTCACTTGTTAATTGGTTTTTGAGCCAGACTGAACAAGTAAATGGTTACAAAAAGGCTATTTTCTCTGGTTTGACCACAATGGAAATAGCAAAGGTAATTCATAACCATATAATACCAAATAGAGAATTTTATGGGTTGTATCAGCTGGCAGTAAATCCTATAACAAAATATGATCTTCTCATATTGATAAAAGAAATTTATGGTAAGGACACCAAGATTGTTCCAACTGACTCCTTTCAGATGGATCGATCTTTGAATGCCGAAAAATTTCAAGAGGATTTTGGATACAGCCCACCCGAATGGAAACAGTTAATTTTAGAAATGAAAGATTATTATGATAAATTCTATGGAAATGAACATGTTCGACAATAAAATACTTCTAATAACGGGTGGAACAGGCTCTTTTGGGAATACAGTCCTCAAAAGATTCTTAAATACTAATGTGAAAGAAATCCGTGTATTCAGCCGTGATGAAAAAAAGCAAGAAGACATGCGGATTGCTCTTAATAATGATAAATTAAAATTTTATATTGGAGATGTTAGAGATTATGATAGTATCTCTTCCGCTCTCGTCGGTGTTGATTATGTATTTCATGCTGCTGCCTTGAAACAGGTTCCATCATGTGAGTTTTATCCAATGGAAGCATTGAAGACTAATGTTATTGGAACAGATAACCTTATTTCTGCATCTATTAGGAACCAAGTGAAAAGGGTTGTAATTTTAAGTACTGACAAGGCAGTCTATCCAATTAATGCAATGGGAATATCCAAGGCTATGGCGGAAAAAGTTATGGTTGCCAAGTCAAGACAAATTCCTGAAGGCGGGACTATTTTATGTGCAACAAGATATGGAAATGTAATGGCATCGCGAGGATCCGTAATACCCTTGTTTGTAAATCAATTAAAATCAGATCAAAATCTTACTTTAACCGATCCTGAAATGACTCGTTTTCTTATGTCTTTAGAAGATTCTGTAGATTTGGTTATACATGCATTTGAGCATGCAAAACAAGGAGACTTATTTATCCAGAAGGCACCTGCTTCGACAGTTGGAGATTTAGCTCATGCTCTCCAAGAATTGTTTCAAAAAAATAATTCTATTCGTGTTATTGGAACTAGACACGGTGAAAAGCTTTATGAGTCTCTCATTTCGAGAGAAGAAATGGCTAAATCTGAAAATATGGGAAGATATTTTCGCATTCCAGCAGATAACAGAGATTTAAATTATAATAAATATTTTATTGAAGGAGAAGAAAAGTTATCAGATTTGGAAGACTATACTTCTCATAATACACAAAGATTAAATGTAGAAGAAATTAAATCTTTATTATTAAAATTAGATTATATTCAGGAAGAACTCAATGCTTAAAGTAATGGTAGTAGTCGGAACCAGACCTGAGATTATAAAATTAAGTCGTGTTATGGCTGAAATTGAAAAGAACATGAAAATGATCATAGTTCACACAGGTCAGAACTATGATTACGAATTGAATCAAATCTTTTTTGAGCAAATGGAAATTCGTAAACCAGATATCTTTTTAAATTCAGTTGGAAAAACCACAGCAGAGACTATAGGGAATGTAATATCTAAGTCTGATGAAGTATTTGAAAAGGAAAAACCCGATGCATTATTAATTTACGGCGATACAAATAGTTGTTTATGTGTAATCTCTGCAAAAAGAAGAAAAATCCCTATCTTTCATATGGAAGCAGGTAATCGATGTTTCGATCAAAGAGTACCAGAAGAGTTGAATCGAAAGGTAGTAGATCATTTAAGTGATATTAATCTGCCTCTAACAGAACAGGCAAGAGATTACCTTTTGAATGAGGGCTTGAAACCAGAAACAGTAATTAAGACTGGATCTTGTATGAAAGAGGTATTAAATCATTATAAAACTCAAATAGAAAATTCTGATGTACTTAGTAAGCTTCAAATAGAAAAATCAAATTTTTTTGTTTGTAGTATTCATAGAGAAGAAAACGTTGATGATGAGATTAACTTTTATAATTTAATTGAATCGTTAAATGAAATAGCGAACCACTATAAAAAGAAAATAATCTTTTCAACCCATCCTAGAACAAAAAAGAAATTAGAAACTCTACCTAAAGAAAAGATTAATCCTTTGATAGAAATCATGAAGTCCCTAGGTTTATTTGATTATATTCAATTGCAAAAAAATGCTTATTGCGTTATTTCTGATAGCGGAACTATAACTGAGGAATCCTCACTTTTAAGCTTCCCTGCAATTACTATCCGCCAAGCTCATGAAAGACCTGAGGGTATGGATGTTGGAACATTAATCATGTCAGGTTTACAAAAAGAAGGAGTTATAGAAGCCATTCAAATCGTAACATCACAATTTGAACGTGGGATTAGACCTAGAGTAATACCAGATTACGATGTTGACAATGTCTCAATGAAAATAGTAAGAATTATTCAAAGTTATACAGGATACATCAATCGCACAGTCTGGCATAAATAATATTAAATTGAACATCCTACTTATTGTAGATGATTATTTGCCACATAGTACAAAAGTAGCGGCAAAAATGATGCATGAGTTAGCTTTAGAATTCATGCATCAGGAGCATCTGGTTACAATGCTAGTTCCTGACACAAATAAAAATTATGGAAATTTAATTATTCGAAAATCTGAATTCAAATTAGAAAATTTTGAATCTGTTCCTGTGATTCGTTTTCCATCAGGTAGAATTAAGAATATTAACAAAATTGTTCGTTTGATCAATGAATTTCTTTTGCCATACCGTGCATGGAAATATGCAAAAGTATATTTAAAATCACAGAATTATGATTTGGTTGTTTATTATTCTCCTTCGATCTTTTGGTCTGCTATAGTTACTAAACTTAAAAATAAGTATAGAATAAAATCGTATTTAATATTAAGAGATTTTTTTCCACAGTGGGCTATTGATAGTGGACTGATTTCAGAAAAATCACTAATAACAAAATTCTTTCGATACTTTGAAAAGAAAAATTATAAAGCAGCCGATAAAATAGGAATTCAATCTCCAGGTAACATTGATTTATTTTTACACTATTTTCCAAATTTAAAGAATAAAGTAGAATTATTATACAATTGGGCGGATACGAATCCTAATAATTTATTAAATAACAACAAGTTCAACTTTAGATCAAAATGGAATCTCCAAAACAAAATACTTTTTTTCTATGGGGGTAATATTGGGCATGCGCAAGATATGAAAAATCTTTTATTTTTAGCTGAAAGTATGGAGAAATCTTATTCTAATGCTTTCTTTTTGTTTATTGGATCTGGAGATGAAACCGATTTAGTTCAAAAAACAATTAAAGAAAAAAAACTTTCTAATTCTTTATACCTTCCTTCTATTTCTCAATCCGAGTTTAAACATCTTCTTGATGAAATTGATATCGGTTTATTTAGTCTTCATCCTGATCATAAATCTCACAATTTTCCAGGTAAACTTTTAGGCTATATGCAAGCATCCAAACCTATATTAGGTTGTGTAAATAAGGGGAATGATTTGATGAAGACGATTCATGACTATGAAGCTGGTTATATCTCTATAAGTGGTGAACATAATAAAATGTATGAATCCGCCATCAAATTACTCAATACGAATCATCGAATAGCTATAGGAAAAAATGCGAATCGACTACTATTGGAAAAATTTTCTGCGAATTCAGCTGTAGAAAATATTATAAAATTTCTTTAAGTATTTTTAAATCTCCTTAAATATCTTATTCTATTAATTTATGAATCCAACTCCCGAATACACAAGAAGACATTCAAGATGGTTTGAACAAATAATTTTGAGTTACCTTTTTCAGTTTTTATTGGGTATTTTTGTATTAATTTCATTTTCAGCTATTCCCATTTGGGGATTAGAATTCTGGAAATTAGAAGATCCTAATATTTTTACTTCTCTGATAACTTGTATAATTTCTTTTTTAATTTCTACGCTTGCTTTACGAAATTTGTTTCGATTACCAGGTTCTCAATCTGTAGGTTATGTACTTCCAATTACAACAATTTGTTTTGTAATTCCTATTGTTTTTATTTTATTTTTTCGTACATCCTATTCAATCCAAGTATTTATAGTTAGTTATATAGTAACTCTTATATGGTGCTATATGGGATTTTTCATTGGGAAAAGGTACAGAATAGTAAGATATGCTCTTCTTCCTTTTGGAGAAATAAATGAATTAGATTCAGCTCATGGAGCACTTTTTGAAGTTTTAAAAAATCCTGATATTGCTGATCAACGGTTCAATGCTATTCTTGCTGATTTCAATAATAAAAAACTCACACCAGAATGGGAAAAATTCTTGGCGCATTGCACACTTTCAAGAATCCCAGTTTATAGTATTAAGAGAATTCGCGAATCCTTACTAGGAAGGGTTAAAATAGATCATTTATCGGAAAATGAGTTTGGCAGTCTTTTGCCATCCTCATCTTATGAGAAAATTAAAAGAATTATTGATCTTCTAACAACAATTCTTGTAATTCCTATTTTACTACCATTATTTTTAATTTTAGCATTTTGCATTCGGTTAGAATCACCTGGGTCTATTTTATTTATTCAAGAAAGAATGGGATTCCGTGGCAAGACTTTTAAAATGTTTAAATTTCGTTCCATGTATATAGACAAAAAAGGTTCTGGATTCACTAAAGAAGGAAGCGATCCGCGGATTACCAAAATAGGTAATGTAATTCGTAAATTTCGTATAGATGAGCTTCCTCAAGTCTTTAATATACTTCTTGGTCAGATGTCATTTATAGGACCTAGGCCAGAATCTTATGAACTTTCTAAATGGTATGAAAAAGATGTTCCTTTCTTTGCTTATAGGCATGTTGTTAGACCGGGACTTTCTGGCTGGGCGCAAGTGGAACAAGGCTATGCGGCAGAAGTAGACGGAATGAAGATAAAACTAGAATACGATTTTTATTATATTAAGAATTTCTCATTTTGGCTAGATCTTTTGATTACTTTTAAGACTGTTAAGACAATATTAACTGGATTTGGTGCAAGATGAATCATTTTAGATATAGAATTTTTGATTATTGCAACATAAAAAATTATAATGATAACATTTAGCTTTATATTAATTTATTTATTAATAATTTCTTTTGTATATATAAACTTAAAAAGATCAGGTGTTTTAGTGTATATTTCTATTACTTGGTGGTTTTTATGGATAATTATTTCTTATAACTCTATTTCAGGTTATTTTATACCAGGAGTTAAAACCTTAACCATTCTTATTTCATTTTTTGTAAGTTTATGTATTGGAATTTATTTAAAAAAATATATTATAATAAAACCTTTCTTTAAAATTAAATGTGATGATATCCATGAATTATTCAAAGAAAAAGTTATTTTTATATTCATAATAACATTTATACTACCATTTTCAATTTTAGGATGTATTAGAACTATATATTTACTTTCTACCAAATTTTCTCAAGCATCTTATCGATCTGAAGTATTTGGATTAAATACAGGGAGTTCTGAATTATTTTTTAATTTTAATCATTTAGCTTCCTTATATTGGAATTTAATTATACCTTTGTATTGGTCTATTTTGCTAATAGGAATTATTTATTTTCTAAAATACAAGAAAATCAGATTATTAATTATGTCTTTTTGTTTATTCATCCTTGATTCCATAACTACAGTTGGTAGATTTGGGATGCATTATGTAATTTTTACAATTATTTTGATCTTTTTATTATCTTATACTTTTAATTTAATTCAATTAAATAAAAAGAAGCTTTCTATTATTTTATTAATCATCTTGTCTATATTAGTAAGTATGTTTTCTATACGATCAGGTAAAGATATAACTCATAGTTTCGATCATTATGTAATAGGATATCACACTTCTTCTCTGGTAATATTAGATCAGGAATTAAATAATCCTAACTCAATAATTCATGATAAAACATTAGGCTCTTCTTTTTGGACAGGTATATTTAATTCTGTAAGATATTTATTTGCAAATATACTTGGAATACCTTGGGTCGGAGAAGGAGATGTAATGGGTGGATATTTACATCCAAGTAGATTAGTTGGATTTGATAAAAATAATATACCCTTATATAATAATGCTTTTGGAACGATTTTCTTTAGTATGTATCGAGATGGAGGTTTTTTAGGTATAATATTGTACGGAATATTTTTTGGATATATTCTGGGCATAACATCAAAAAGTTTGCCAAATAAAAAATCTGATCAGATATTATTCCATATATCATTAATTTATATTTTGGTATACGGTATTTTTCAGCCATTTACTTCAGGACCTATTCTACAAGCTATAGTCATATCTACTATTTTTTTAAAATTCCCAGTTAAAACAAAAAAGAATACAATTTAATTTGAAAAAAATTATTCATAATTTCTTTTGGCTTTTTAGTGATCGTATACTTAAAATGGTCATTGCCCTTGTAGTAGGTATTTGGATCGTTCGCTATTTTGGACCTGATTATTTTGGAAAATTCAACTATGTAATAGCTTGGCTTACACTAATGGCAGCAATGGTTCCATTAGGAACAGAAAGTATTCTTGTTGCTGAATTAGTTAAAGATTCTGATAATAAGGAATCTATACTTGCTTCATCATTTATCCTATATTTAGTAACAAGCCTTATTTTTACGATACTAAGTATAGGTTTTGTTATTATAACAAAACCAGAAGACAGTGAAATATTTTCTATAGTTCTTATCTTAAGTCTTCCTTATTTTATTCGTTGTTTTACGGTTCCTAGATTTTATTTTGAATCAGTTTTATTGATTAAACGGGTAGTTATAATAGAAAATGTATTCTTAATAGCTTTTACTTTACTTAAAATTTTCTTTCTTTATAAATCGTATCCCTTTATTTATTTTATATGGAGTTTTGCACTAGAAGGTATTTTTGTTTCAATTTCAATATTTATTTACTATTTAACTAAAGTATCTAATATTTCATTAAAGATTTTTTCCTGGTCTAGAACCAAAAATCTAATAAGAGCCTCCTTTCCATTGTTTCTTTCCTCTTTAGCTATTATTCTCTATATGAAAGTAGACCAGATTATGATAGGGAATATGATTGGAGATAAAGAGTTAGGAATTTATAGTGTTGCAGTTCGAATGAGTGAGCTATGGTATTTTGTTCCAATGGCAATTTCCAGTTCCTTTTATCCCCATTTAATAAACCTCTATGAAGATAATAAAGATCAATATTGGTTCGAACTGCAGAGGCTACATGTTATTCTTTTTATTATTTCATTTAGTGTTGCTATAGGAGTTCAAATTTTTGCAGACTGGGGGATTAAATTCTTATACGGAGTTAATTTCGAAGAATCATCTAGAATATTAAAAATACATGTTTGGTCTGGAATATTTGTTTTTTTAGGTGTAGCTGGTAGCAATCATTTTATTATTGATAATATCCAGAAGTACTCTTTTTATAAAAGTTTGGTTGGTTTAATAACTAATGTAATATTAAATTTAATTTTAATTCCTAAGATTGGAATTTATGGAGCTGCATTAGCAACCTTAGTATCTCAGATATTTGCAAGTAGCTTATTTCTAATTTTAAATCACAAGACTAGGGTTCTTTTTTCTTTTCAAATAAAAGTTCTTAAAATATGGAGATGGAAGTATTTTTTGCAATATCCATTAGAAATTGTCCCAAATTAATATTATTTTAAAAATATGAACGTTTTTTACGATCACCAAATCTTTTCAGAACAAAACTATGGAGGTATATCCAGATATTTTGTAGAATTAATAAAAAGATTTTCTACGAATAATGATAATTATTGTATTTTACCAAAAATTTATTCAAATAATATAAATATTCAAGAACTTAATTTAAAAAATTTTGTTTCATATAAAGCATATGAATCTTTTTTACCAAAATTAAATTTTAAAGGAAAATACAGAATATTTAAACTATTAAGTGATTTAGGATTGTTTATTAATCCATTTAGTATAAATCAGAAGAGTAGTTTATCTGCTATTAAGAAATTAGAAATTGATATTATCCATCCAACGTATTATTCTACTTATTTTTTAATTTTAGCAAAAGAAAAACGTATACCTTACGTTGTAACTATTTATGATATGATACATGAATTATTTCCAGATCAGTTTCCTGATTCTGATTTAATAATTGCTAATAAAAAACAATCTATTTTAAATGCTTCTTTAATTCTTGCTATTTCTCAAAATACGAAAAATGATATTATTAAATTATATAATATTTCTGACAAAAAAATTCATGTAATTCCGTTAGCTTCTAGTTTAAATTTTACAAGATCTAAAAAAGAATTATTAATGAATACTAAGCAAGTAGAGGAATATCTCCTTTTTATCGGTAATCGCTCGATATATAAAAATTTTGCTTTTTTTTTAGAATCCATTAACTCTTTATTACAGAGTTCAAATGATCTTAAATTATATTGTGTCGGAGGTGGAAAACCTAGCAATGATGAGATTTTTCTTATTAAAAGGTTTAAATTAGAATCAAAAGTAATATTTTTTCAAATTAATAATAATTTAGAATTATCTAAATTTTACAAAAATGCTAAATTATTTATATTTCCATCAATATACGAAGGATTTGGAATCCCTATTTTAGAAGCAATGAATTCAGGATGTTTGGTTGCATGTAGTAATACATCAAGTTTTCCTGAGGTTGCAGGGAATGCTGCTTTTTATTTTAATCCAACTAATAAAGAATCTATATTAAATACAATACAAGAGGCTCTATTTAATACTAAGAAACGTGAATTAGTTTTTAAAAACATGCTAAAACAAAGACAAAAATTCTCTTGGGATATAACTTTCAAGAAAACTTTGCAAGCCTATGAGGAAGTTTTATCATATTGAAAATTCCTATATTATTAATAGCATTCAATAGGCCTGAATTAACTAAAAAAGTTATTGATGCTATAAGAACATACAAACCAGATCGTCTATATTTTGCAGTAAATTCTTATAGGGTTAATTTAAATGAAGAATTAACTAAAGTAGAAAAAGTAAAATCTTTAATTAAAGAAATAGATTGGAAATGTAATGTTTCAACTCTTTTTAGAAATGAACATCTTTTATTAAAATATTCAGTAAGTTCAGCAATAAATTGGTTTTTTGAAAATGAAGATATGGGAATTATCTTAGAAGATGATATAGTTCCAGATTCTTCCTTTTTTCTTTTCTGTGAAGAACTTTTAATTAGATATAAAGATAATGAAAAGATTGGTATGATTTCAGCGAATAATTTTTCATTTGGAAAAAATAAAATTGATACTAGTTATTATTTTTCTATATATTCTCATATTTGGGGGTGGGCTTCTTGGAGGAGAGCTTGGCAAGGATATGATGTAGATATGATAGAGTATCAAAACTTTAAAAAGAATAAATTATTAGAAAAGTTATTTAATGATCAAAACGAAATCAACTTTTGGTATGATATGTTTGATAAAGTAGCTTTTGATAATTTTAACACTTGGGATTTTCAATGGGTTTTTCATAATATGAAATCAAATAGATTGAATATTATGCCATCAGTTAATTTAATTGAAAATCTAGGTTTTGGAATAGATGCTTCCCATACTCATGAAGCAGGAGTTTACAAGAATTTAAAAAAGGAACAATTAATATTTCCTCTTACTCATCCTCCAGATATTAACCAGGATATTCAAAGTGATGCTTTCTCTAAAAAATTGTTAAACTTACAAGCTAATTCTTTTTCATTGATGTCTATTTTTAGAAAAATAAAAACTAAAATATATGAATTCTAAAGCATGTAACCTTTGTAATTCTACAACGAATCTAATTTTTTCTTCTTTGATTTTAAATAAATATGAAGTAAAATATTATCGTTGCTCATCTTGTGAATTAATTCATACCGAACCTGTTTATTGGATAGAAGAGGCTTACAGTTCTAGTATTGCTTTAACAGATACAGGAATAATCTTAAGAAATGAAGTTAATAAGCAAAGAATTATTATTGCTTTAACACTTTTAAACAATCTTTCTTTTACCTTTTCCAAATTTAAACCCTATAATTTTAATGTATTGGATTATGGAGCTGGTTACGGTATTCTAGTTAGAATGCTAAGGGACATTGGAATAAATGCTTATTGGTATGATAAATATACTCAAAATTTATTTGCACGAGGTTTTGAACACAATGAAGATATTCGAATTAATTGTTTACTTGCCTTTGAACTATTCGAACATTTAGAATATCCATTAGAAGAACTTACTAAGTTAATTAATTCTTTTAAACCAGATACGATCATATTTTCTACGCTATTATATGAAGGGAGTTGTCCGAATAAAGATTGGTGGTATTATTCTTTCGAAACAGGGCAACATATATCATTCTATAACCAAACTACATTAAATAAACTTGCAGAAATTTTAGATTATAATTATTACTCTATTTTACCTGATTTTCATGTTTTTTCTAAAACTCCTTTTGATACGTTAAAGATCCAAAAATATTTTAAAAATATCGAGGGACATTTCGTCAAATTTTCAAATTTATATTATTCTAAAACATTTAATGATCATTTGTTGATGAAAGAATTATTAAAAAACAAGTTTAATTAATAATAAAGATTGAATTTACATTATTATTTTTATCTTATTAGAGAAAGGATTTTTAAATGAAAACAGTGATACTATGCGGTGGTTTCGGAACTAGACTAAGTGAAGAAACTATCCTTAAACCAAAACCAATGGTTGAAATTGGATCTAAACCTATTTTATGGCACATTATGAAAATTTATGAAAAATATAATTTCAAAGATTTTGTTTTAGCATTAGGTTATAAGGGTGAATACATTAAAGATTATTTTCTTAATTATCACGCAAGGAATAGCAATCTAAGAGTGAATCTTCTTTCTGGGGATGTATCATTTCTTAACCAATCCTCTGAAGATTGGAGTGTCAGTTGTATCGATACTGGTTCTCTAAGTATGACAGGTGGAAGATTGTTAAATTTGAAATCTCAATTAGAAGATGAAGATTTTTTTTGTTTAACCTACGGCGATGGTTTAGCTAATATTAATGTTGAGGATTTAGTAAAATTTCATAAATCTCATGGAAAGATAGCAACCGTAACTGTCGTAAGACCTCCTGTAAGATTTGGTGAATTAAAAATATCGGATAAACAAGTAATAGATTTTCAAGAAAAACCACAGGCTGGGGAAGGCTGGATCAATGGTGGTTTTTTTGTTTTTTCACCAAGAATATTTAGTTATATTGCCAATACTGAATCTATGCTAGAAAGAGAACCACTAGAAAACCTTGTTAACGATGGAGAGTTAATGTCATATGAGCATAAAGGATTCTGGCAGTGTATGGATACTATGCGAGATAAACAAACATTAGAAGATCATTGGAAATCTGGTAATCCTCCATGGATGAGAGATTAAATATTAACAAGTTTATGTTTAAGAATTACTATAATAAAAAACGTGTTCTCGTAACAGGTCATACTGGATTTAAAGGATCTTGGCTCGTTAGTTGGCTTTTATCATTAGGTGCTGAGGTCGCAGGTTTTTCTAATAAAATACCGACTCAACCGAGTCATTGGAAACTTTTAAACTTAGAATCCTCTGTACGTAATTATATTGGCGATATCAGAAATAAAGACGATATAGAAAATACTTTAAAAGATTTTAAACCTCAAATCATTTTTCACTTAGCAGCTCAAGCTTTAGTTAAAGATTCTATTAATGATCCAATCTATACATTTGAAACAAATGCTATAGGCATGGTTAATCTTCTATCTGCAATTTATAAAAATGATAGTGTCGAAGTTACTGTTTTGATCACAAGTGATAAAGCATATGAAAACAAAGAATGGGTTTATGGTTATAGAGAATTAGATGCCCTTGCTGGTCATGATCCTTACAGTGCTTCCAAAAGTTGTGCAGATATAATCGCTTCATCCTATTATTTTACTTTTTTTAAAGAAAGAAGTTTAAAATTAGGAATTGCAAGAGCTGGTAATGTTATTGGTGGGGGTGATTGGGCTAAAGATAGAATTATACCTGATTGTATTCGCTCATGGAGTAACTCAGAGGAAGTTATTATTCGAAGTCCTTATTCTACAAGACCTTGGCAGCATGTATTAGAGCCTCTAAGCGGTTATCTAACCTTAGGGGAGAAACTTGGAAATAATACACCAAACATTAACGGCGAAGCTTTTAATTTTGGACCAGATTCTAATGTTAATGAAACAGTTCTTGAACTTTTACATAAAATTAAACTAAAATGGTCTATAGCGAATTGGAAAATAGATGATCAGAACAGTAACAACAAAGAAGCAAATTTATTGAAGCTTTCTTGTGATAAAGCTTTACATTTCCTAAATTGGAAAGCCATACTAAGTCTTGATGAAACAATTGATTTAACCGTATCGTGGTATAAGAACTGGTTAGAGAAAAATGAACCTATTCAAGATTTTACTTTTAATCAAATATCCCATTATGAAAAGATTGCTATTGAAAAGAAGATATCTTGGTCTAAAACTTAATTCATACTAATGGAAGGCGTCTTTTTAAGTTCTTTAAAAGAAATTCAAAATCAAAAAGGAAATATCTTACATTTTATCAAATTTGATGATTTAATTGAGGATAAAATAGGAGAAGTTTATTTTTCCGAAATATTACCTGGATGTATAAAAGCCTGGAAACTTCATTCAAGGCAGACTCAAAGAATTTGTGTCCCCATAGGTCTAGTTAAAGTATGCTTAATTGATTTAAGGGAGGATTCGCTAACATATAGAGAAATAAAAGAATTTTTATTAGGTAGAAGCTTAAATCATAGCCTACTCAGTATTCCTTCCGGGATCGCTTATGGTTATAAATGCTTAGATAAAATGCCTTCTTTGATAGCAAATGCACCAGATCTTCCACACGATCCAGAAGAGCAAATTATTGTGATAGAAGAAAACTTACCTTTTTATAGTTTTTGATTAAATACATGGAAGAAAAAAAAATATTAATTACGGGAGCAACAGGTTATTTAGGAGGTAGAATTTTTGAAGAATTAGGTAAAAATTATGAATTAATCCTGTCATCAAGAAAAAAAAAATTACCTAATGATTATAAACTAAATTATAAATTTGTTTTTTTAAATTTATTTGATAATGATATTAAAGAAATATTAAAAGATATTGATATTATTATTCATTTAGCTTCACTAAATTCGAAAGAATGCCAAGAAAATATACTGAATGCATATGAAGTCAATGTAAATAATTCTATTAATATTTTACAAAATCTAAACCCTTCAAAAAATACTTTGTTTATATATTTTTCAACTGCGCATGTATATAGTTCCCCTTTAGAAGGCAAAATTGATGAGCTTGTTAATCCTAGAAATATGCACCCATACTCAACAACTCGTAGATCGGTGGAAGATGTTCTAAAGTATTTTTCTTCTATTAATCTTTGTAAGGGATTAGTTTTTAGATTATCAAATGCTGTAGGGCGTCCACTATCAAAAGATACAGATTGTTGGGAACTTTTTTGTAATAATTTATGTAGGAATGCTGTTAAAAAAAAGAACTTAATTCTATCATCCAATGGTTTGGCTCATAGAAATTTTGTATCGATTAAAAAAATACTAAATGTAATTTTACGCGTTATAAATTTTAAAGATAGTTTAGATTCTTACGAAATTTTCAATCTAGGTGGTGATTCAAATCTATCCCTATATGGAATGGCTGAACTAATTCAAGAACACTATAACAAAATCTATGGTGAGTCAATTCCTATCATACTAGGAAAAGAAGGGATAGAGGGGAAACCACTAACATTTTCATCAATGAAATTATCTTCTAGATTTGGTAGTTTTCTTGATCCATTAAATGAAGAGATTGAAGAACTTTTAAAATTTTCTCATAATATATTCTAATCAAACTATAATTTGAAAGAAATTTTAAATAAAAACATGCCTTAACATTATTCAAACTTCTCTTTGGCTTATACCGACTTAACTTAAATTTTTCTAAACCAAAGAGAAGATTTTTACTTGACTTATGATCTATTCGATTAAAATAGAATCATCTAATTTTCCCGTACGAAGATTGGTTCCGAAGAGTGCACGAACTTCCACATTGTAGCTCTCTCCGGGATTCAATCCTTCTGGAACCTTCATCCCTACTAATCCATTCGCGATTCTTGAGTATTCAGTTACACGAATATCAGTCCCATCCTCCTTTGTAAAGAAGACTCCTTGGTTGGTGTCCTTCTCGGCAAAATTCAATCTTTGTCCTCGGATTTCGATTAAGGATCCAATTTTTACATTGGAGTTTTCACGTTCAGAAATATTAGCCCAAGAGGTTATCAAAGGAGCCGTTTTACTTGTGGAGATTCGCATGGGTTGAACTGAGCGACTTACTTTTCTTTGAAGTTCCATGGATCCCGTAACTGAAACTTTGATCTGATGTTTATCCAAAGAAAAGGTTTCCTCAGGGCTTTGGAAGCTTCCCTTGACGGTAGGTTTTAGAATTACAAATCCTAAATTCACCGATCTTCCTTGGGATAGCTGCTCAGCCACCACCCGTTCCAAATTTTCCATCACTGCCATACAATCTGAGGGAGTGATGGTTGATCCCCAACAGATAGTCTCTACCAGAGATTTCCCTGATAGTGTACCATTTAACACAGTTCGAGGTAGGTAAGCTATCCCAGAACTAGTGTTCAATTTGTTTTGAATAAGAAAATACTTAATGTTATTCATTAGTATTTTTCTCCTTTTAATTGATATTTTAGCGAACTCTTGTTACGCTAATAACTCATATCTAGCTTATGTCACCAAAAAGTCAAATCATTTTTACAAAAAAAATTCCAGAAATGTCAATATTTACGACAAAATATTGAAATATATATAAATAATGCATTGAAATGCGGAATATTTATAGTAATTTGAAATATTTATGAAAATACAGAACAATAATATAGATTTATATAATATAAATTCATTAATTGCTTCTAGGATTTCCGATTATCGATACAAAAAAAACTTGACTCAAGATAAAATTTCAGAAATGCTACATATGAGCCGTACGGCTTACAATCAATTAGAGACTGGAAAGACTAAGCTAACTGTTGAGAAACTCTATGAAATCAGTAGAGTTCTGGATGTACCTGTGAGATATTTTCTTCCAGACTTAGATGAAAAGATAGATGAAGCCTCTGTTCTAGAGTTCTCAGAAGAGATCCTGGGGGATGTAATTCAAAAGTTGGATTCAATAAAGAAATCAGGGAATGATACAAATGAGCTCAAAGAAAATCCATTACCAAGCTAAGATCCAAGATATTCTTGAGAAAAACTCAATCCACTCTGCTTCAGTAGATTTAAATCTTATTGCTACATCCGAGGGAGTCAGTATTCACAAACGCCCTATGAATGATTCCGTATCAGCTGCTCTTGATCTACGTGATGATAATAATCCTATTATTTTAGTTAATTCGAGTCATTCGGAATTGAGACAAAGATTTTCCATAGGCCATGAGCTAGGCCATTACTTTCTGGATCACAACCAAGGATCGGTTCATGTTGATTCTAAGATTCTTTTCCGAAGAAAAGATTCTGACAAAGACGATCGAAGAAAAGAGCGTGAAGCGAATCAATTTGCAGCGGAATTACTTATGCCTTCTTCATGGTTGATGAAGGAACTGATAGATGAGCAGGGCAATGAACTTTCTTTCTGGGAGAAAGAGGATTTCATATCAGAACTTTCTCATAAATACCAGGTGAGTGTATCAGCTATGGCGATTCGATTAGAAGAATTGAATCTAATGCCGAAGTATTGAATTTTTTTTGAATATCTTACCGCATTTAAAGTTATAGATCAAAATGAATTTAAATTTCACATTTATTAATTTTTCAGTTCTAATATTTTTAATTTTATTTTATTTTTTAGAAATCAGAAGTAAAAAAATATTTAAGTATAGAACTATCATATATCTTATTCTATTTATTCCATTAATTCTTTACACTTTTGGTGATAATTTATCTGCAAAATGGTGGATTATTGATGATCATGAAATATTTTATTATCTAACTCCAAATACTGAAACCCAATCTACATACGGTCTTTGGTTTATTGATACCTTAATTCATAAAACTGAAATAGGGCAATTTGGGGATTATCCCAGGTATCGTTTATCTTATTTTCCATTAAGAATATTGGAGGCTTATCTATTTCAAGATTCTGCATTCTACTATTATTCTCTAAGATTAATTTTTATTTTATATTTTTTCTTCACATTATTTCTTTTAGTTACCCGATATTTAACATTCGCTATAGGGATTGGAATATTATTATTAGTTTTTTCAGAGACATATTGGTCAGATATTTTTTCAAGATTAGGACCAGGGGAATGGTACTGCTTAGTAGGAACTTCAATAATATTTCACGTCTTTTCAAATTCAAAAAGTTTCATTAAATATTCATTTTTGGAAAATATTTTTCTTTCATTTGGCATTATTTTAGCTGCAGGCTCAAAGGAAAATTTTTTCATACTAATATTTCTATCGTTATATTTAATCTATATTAATTTTAGAAATCGGAAAATAATTTTAACAATTATTTCAATTATTCCGGTAATCTTGATTGTATTTTCAATTGTTCCACTAGGAATCTACTTTTTAAAACAACCCTCTGATATGTATGGAAATAGTACTAAATTGCTAGATCGTATAATGAATTTTATTCCTTTTGTTAAGTCTTTATTCTTCATGAATTCTTTATGGATTGGAATAGCCTCTTTATCTTCAATTTGTATATTAATTTTTAAGAGCAATGTTCCTAGATATCTAACTCTAAACAAAAAAAATATATATTTGATTTTTAGCTTACTTATATTATTTTTATTCAATGTAGTATTTTACAATTCTATTTGGCCAACAAATTCCCGTTATGATTTTCCAGGACTTTTTGTTTATCAAATGATGATAGTTATAACTCTTTCATTATGCTTAACTGTACTTATAAATTTATTAGATATTAATAGAAAATTAAAGTTAATTGTAAGAAATGCATTTTTAATATGCATCATTTGTTTTTTTGTTAATTTCAAAAGTATTGATTCTTTAAAAGAGTATTCTCAAATCAATAGTAAGCGAACAAATGAATACACTAATTTTGTGAATCATTTTATTCAGGATTTTAAATTGAAAAATCAAGAATTGGTATTTTTTATTAATCGAGGTTGGGATTTGGAACCTCTAATTGCTTTTCATCGGTTTTTATCTTATTACGGAATACACCAGAAGAATTTTATATTAGTTTCAAATAAAAATGAATTCAATAAACACCATCGAGAGTTAATGGAAGCTATGAGAAGTTTTTCGATAAATGGTAGCGATGATTATTATGTTAAACCAATCAATTTCAATATATTGAAAAATTCGGATTGTATAGTATTAGTTTTTTCCCCATCTCACATAGAAGATTTTGAAGATATAAATGTTTGCAAATCAACAAAAGTTGAATTAATTCCATTCTAATCTACTAAAATGTTTATCTTTACTATAGTTCTTAATTCACTACTCTTTTTTCTCCTAAATATTCTCATTTATAGTTTAGGCGAAAGGGTAAATAAGATTCTATCTTTACAATTAACCAGTTATAAAGATCGACATTTTAATATCCCTTTGAATCTTGTATCTGGTTTGTATACTAATAATGCGTTTTATTAAAAATCCAACCTACATAATTTCTAAATATAAATTTTATTTTTCAAGAGTTAGCTTTTTAGTTATATCGACCTATGTCTTAATAATTGTATCAACAATACTGATATTAAGATCTTTTTTATTTGATTTATTTATAAAATTCCCACTAGCTATAGACTCCTTCAATTTTATCAATCAATATTCATTAGAAGAAATTAAAGAAATAAAATATGAACATTTAGGTTATAAATTCTTTAAAGATAGTATGATCAATTTCCCCGAAAAAGATGGATATCCGATAACAAGATATAAAGATTATACTAAAAATGTACATTTATACCTAAAAGATTTTAGACAAGGTAATAATCCTAATTATATAATTGGTATAGGATTGGATAGAAATGATATTCAAGAAGATAGAATTGCTATCTTACGGAAAAAAAATCCAGATTTGAATGAGAATACTACTTGGTTATTTCGAACTATAAATGATATAGACACTTTAACAGGTTTTCAATTTTTTTTCAAAGAGAATAAAAACAATATTAAAAAATCTATTTGTTTTTTAGACTTATATAACACAACAATAATTAAAAATGCTTCTTATTCAAAGAAATTTGAAATACACCTTAGGAAAAATAAACATGTAATTGGGATTCCTAATGGAGGAATCAATGACTTTTCATTTGGTAGGGGTTCTGTTGATTTTCGTATTGATATTAGATGTAATCCTCCTATCGAATTCCAATCTGTAGAAGCTAGGGGTATTAAGGTTATTATTGAGGATTATGAAATCGTAAATAGGAATAGAAAATCTTTTCTAGCGATAAAGAAAAAATATATCAGTGAAAAAAGAAATCTAAAAGATGTTAAATTTTTAAATTATCTAGAAAAATATAAAAATGGGAATTAATTTAATTATAGCTTTATCTTTAATTATTTATATTCCATTTCTAATAGGGAGTATTTTTAAATCAAATGATTTGAAGTTTTCCTTAAAATGGTTTAGGGGCATTTTACTTCTTGGATATTTTCTTCAATTGATCTATACTTTACAATTTTCTAGAGATATTTCCTATTTTACTATTTTTGTGTTCTGTTTAGTTGTTATATCTATTATTTTTATTAGAAAAAATTCAAAAGAAAAAATAAATCATATTAACAAAGCAGATATTTTATTTCTTGTAATTTTGACTCTGTTTATAGCCAACTCAATATTATCTATACTTTCCAATCCTGTATTTTCATGGGATGCTGTAGCGATTTGGTTTAATAAAACGAGAGCAATCAATGCTTTTCAACCTATATCGCAACTTCCCATAGTAAACTACCCTAATTTTGGACCTTTCCTATGGAATTTTGTTTTTAATTTAACTGATAATCAAGAGGCATATGGTAGAATTCTATTTCCAATTTTCTATTTTTTATTTTATTTAGGAATATATGAATTCTATAAAAAAAAAATCAATCGATACTATTTAATCATAATTTTAACATTTTTAATGAGCTTATTTTATAACGAATTTGCAATCAATGGCTATCAAGATGTTTTACTTTTCTCTATTTCTGGATACTCTCTTTTGCTTTTTTTGAAATTATACAATTGTATATTCTTATATAAAAATTATAAAAATCCAGAATTCCTATCCATTTTTTTAACCTATTTACTTTGTATATCTTCGATGGGTATAATAAAAAATGAGGGAATCGTTTTTGGTCTAATATTTTATTTATTTAGTATCCCTTTGGTTTATTCTCTAGCAAAATACAACAAAATATTTCTTATCTATTCTATTGTTCCTATATTCTCGATTTTGCTATTTTGGCCAATAGTATTAAAAATAAATTCCATTAACCCAACAAAAATCCAAGGAGATGCCTTTGTTCTCGATTCTATTTTTTATATATTAGATTCTTTTTATCGTATACCTATTATTTTTAACTTCTTGGTCAATATTAAACAAGAATCCCATATCTTTTTCCTTATAACTTTTATTATAAGTTCAATAAGTATTCAAAAGAAACCATCTGAATTAACTAAGTATTTTCTCTTTTGGGGAATTTATCTTTTCCATTATTTTTTCATCTTCATTGCATTTTATTTTACAAGGGCCGATTTAGATTGGCATTTATCAACTGCAATGGATCGACTCATTTATCAGCAAGATTCTCTTCTAGTTGTAATTTTAATTCAATCTTTAAGTGTTATTATCCCCAGAATTAAATTTAACAACCAACAAATTCTTAATTTAAATACTAAAGACAAATCGATTAGTCAATGAAAATTTTCTTTAACAAATAGATATTCTTATCGAATACAAGAATTAAAATATTACTATTAATTTTAAATGAAAACTCCTAAAGTATCTGTAATCACAATCAACTTCAATGATGCAAAAGGTCTTGAGAAAACCATTCTTTCCGTTCGCAGCCAAACTTATAAAAATTATGAGCATATTATTATAGATGGTGGCTCTAAAGATG
>Ga0210043_1000775_pt1 | contig 32210 bp, 33 predicted proteins | sample CryGeymet201501t_FD_183990 | JGI IMG/M metagenome (GOLD analysis project Ga0210043, IMG submission 183990) | Groundwater microbial communities from Crystal Geyser aquifers in Utah, USA - Crystal Geyser metaG 2015-01t (SPAdes) (version 2) | ecosystem: Environmental > Aquatic > Deep subsurface >... | reverse complement strand
CGACCGCTCGCGAGTCGGACGGCGAGAAGAACGTGCGCTCGACCGAGGGTGCGGCGAGGGAGATGGCTCGAAAGGGCGGACCGCAGGACCTGGGGCAGGGGGCGACTCTGGCGGGATGGCCGACGCCAACCACCAAGGAGAAGGCGGGCGGAGAATACAGCGACCCCGACAAGGCGATGACTCGGGCGCTAGGCCACCACTCGAACGATCTGCGGGATTTCGCACAGATGGCAGGCTGGCCGACGCCCATGGCGGGAACCCCGGCGCAGAACGGGAACAACGAGGCCGGGAACAACGACAGCAGCCGCAAGACGGTTCATCTGGCAGGCTGGCCGACGCCGGTCACCGTGCCAGCAAGCGAAACGAGTCACGGGCAACTGAGCGGGGACTATCGCAGGGCGTTAGCGGCGATGTTTCCGCTCGACGTGCCTGTGCGCATCACGGCGAATGGGCAGACCCTGACTGGCTCTGCTGCCGGGATGGAAAGTGGCGGCCAGTTGAATCCTCGGTTCTCGGGGTGGCTGATGGGATACCCGACGGCGTGGTGTCTGGCAGCTACCCGCTCGCACAAGCCCAAACGGCGAGGCAAACGCGCCTCCGAGGCTTCGGCAACGCCATCGTCCCTCAACTCGCCGCCGAGTTCATGACGGCCTTCATGGAGAGCATCGATGATTGATGCCCGGCAGGCATGATGACGCCGCAGTGGATGCTCGCGCTGGCCCTGCTGGGCGCCGTCATCGGCTACATCTGGCCGGAGCGGCCGCGCTTCACCTCGCAGGATCCGTGCGCGCCCTCCGCATCGCCGCCCGAGGAATCGCTGCAGGCTTACATCGACCGCTGCGCGGCGGGAGTCGACATCACTGCCCCGTGACATTCTCCGTCGAGCGGGGGCGCTGCGAAGACTCGTCGCGGCGATGGCGCCCAACCTCCGCGTTGACCTCTTGCGCGGCGGCAGCCAGTTCAGCCTCGTAGCGCGCCAGCGCGTCGTAATCCTTCATGAACAGCGCCGCGCGGCGCAACACCGCATTGTCGAGGATACGAGGATACTGATCGGTCAGCACATTCGTCGGAGAGCCGGCCGAGAGTGTGGCCGGGCGCTGGTTGACGCGCACCTCCGCGAACACGCTGCTCGCCGGGCGGGGGAACACCTGCAGCACGAGATGCGCCGTCTCAGCGTAGAACTGCGGAGCGCCGGTGGTTCCGCCCGGATAGAGTGCGGCCAGCGTCTCGACCTGTCGCGGGATCAGAGGTCGTGTCGGGTAGGACGCAGCATCGTCGAGGCGAATCTCGATCGACCTGATCTCCAGCACAGGCGGATCAACGGAGGCCAGCGTAAATGAGCCGGTCGTGGGGATCTCCTGCCCGCTGATCGTCGTCTTGAACGCCTCGTGATCGAGCAGGTTGACGACCTGGTTCACGGCGTCGCGCACAATACCGGCGAACGTGTTGACGTTGGTCAGCGTGGAGTTCTGCGCACGCAAGACGACAGGGACTTCAGCCAGAAGCTCGTTGTAGTTCATGTCGGCATCTCCGACAGCACCGTGCTCCACATGGCCGCAACATCGCCTGCGCTGAGCTGCAATGGCGCCGGTAGCACGCCTGCGTATGCGGCGAGCAGCGCCAGCACGTCGGCGTAGAGAAACGTGTTGGAGCGCAGCGAGCGCGCCTCGAACTGGTAGGCCGCGATAGTGTCGGTGGTCTCCAGTGTGGCAACGAAAGCCTCGACCTCGGCCAGCAGCCCGAACCTGCGCAGCCCGTAGTGCCACTGAGCCTGCGTCAGCGGCCTGTCCGTAAGTGGAGCAGCGGCGGGAGGAACATAATCAGTAATTCCTCCGGTGAAATTGCCAGCCGCAATTTCCGCGAGCACCTCATCGCTCAGTCCCCCGCCGCTCGGTCTGGCAACATAGAGCGTCTCTTCCCAGCCTTCGCCGACATCAATCTCCAGCGTGACGAGATAGCCGTTCGACCCGTCGTTCAGCGGGTGCGGGTCGCGTAAATTGCGAAAAGTGCTCATGCGATGCGCTCCACAAGGGTTGCCGATGGTCCCGTGCCGCTAAGCGCACCGCGCTGCCGCCAGACGCCGGTCAGCAGTGCCCCGGCGCCCGCGACCGAATACTGTTCCGCCTGGGCGTCGCTGATCCGCACCGTTACCAGGCCGACGCGGGAGACAAATGCGTCGGCGACCAGCAGAGTCGCGCCGATCGGGAACGCCACGTTGCTGCTTGAACTCCCGCTGTAGACCCCCGGCCATACCGTCATGTCGTCGAGCTTTACTTTGTCGGCGGCGCGCATCAGCCCGGCGGTCGTTGTCGTCGCCGCCAGAATGTCATCCCCGCTGCCCGTGCTGTTGTTGATCCTCACGGAGTTTGGGAAATAGGTGACGGTGAGGTTGGTGCCGACGTTGACTTGCGCCCCTGTCTCCACGCCATCGAGCTTTACTTTGTCGGCGGCGCGCATCAGCCCGGCGGTCGTGGGTGTCGCCGCCAGAATGTCATCATCAATGCCCGTGCTGCTGTTGATCCTCACGGAGTTCAGGAAATAGGTGACGCTCAGGTCGGTGCCGACGTTGACCTGTGCTCCCGCCTCCACGGCGTCGAGCTTCGCCTTATCGGGGGCGGACATCAGCCCGGCGGTCGTTGTCGTCGCCGCCAGAATGTCATCATTAGCGCCCGTGCTGCTGCTGATTCTCGCAGAGAGCCCGAAATAAGTGACGCTCAGGTCGGTGCCGACGTTGACCTGTGCTCCCGGTGCGATGCCGTTGAGCTTCGTCTTGTCAGCCGATGACATGAACCCGGCGGCAGCCGTAGTCGCAGCGCCGTGCGCAGATCCGGTGGCGCCGACATGCGCGATGGCGGCATAGCGAGCGTCCGCCTGCGCAACAGTCGGGACGTTTCCTGCGAAGGTGCCCGTATTTACGGCCGCCGCCGTGCCCGCGCCGGCGACATTCGCCAGCGGCACATCGATGTCGCTGGCCTCCGTCACTCCGTCGATGACGTTGATCAGCGAATTGATCTTGGCCCGGATGACCGAGAACGCGGTGAGATTGTTGAAAATGCCGATCGCCATATCACAACTCTCCCAGCGGGACGCCTGCCCGGACGGCCGCCCGAATCTGCGCGTCGGTGTAGCCCTGCTCCCACAGCGAGACCGGAGCAGGCAGCGGCCTCGCGTGTTCGATGGGGCGCGGGTCGTCCGTCTGCGGCAGATCCACCTGATCCTGCGGGTGCCGCGTCCCGAAGCCTGGTGTGAAGTCCGCGTCCTGTTTACGCACACGGCCCCCGCGAACATCATCCACGATCTGATCGGCGGGCACCTGCGCGCCCGAGCGGTCGCAGACCACAAGTCCTTTGCCGGTGGTGGGCCACTTGCCTGCGCGGCGCATGCTGACCGTCATATGCGCATCCTCCACGGAACCCTGTGCCTGTCCGCGCCTAGTGCATCGCCCAGCGCCACGACATAGTCCTCCTGCAACACCGACAGCCGCTCCCGGTCCAGCGGCGTGCGGCGCTTGCACACTCCAACAGCAATACCCGCGATCACGGCGTTAAGCCAGCGGGCGGGCGCGTCGACATCGGCCCCGAGCCGATCAAACGCCGCAGGCCGCTCGACGACTGTCATGAGCAGCGTTTCGTCCTGCCCCGGCCTGCCGACAGGGTAGAAATGCATGCGGGGGGTGTCGGTGCGCTCGACGTAATACGATGTCGGCAGCCCCTTCAATCCGGGCGTCGACAGCCGTCCGTATTCGTCCGGCGACATGCGGCGCAGAATGGTGTAGTTGGTGTCCGACAGCTGCACCCGGACGACGACCACATCATCGATGACCGGAGTGCGAGTGAGCAGCACACTGCTGTCCGCTTCAAGCAGTGTGAACCCGACGTTCTCGCGCACGCGCCAGGTGTTGTAGCCCCGATTCGACCATTCGTTGAGGATCAGGCTGAGCGCGACACGCGCATTCTGGACGTCCTGAACGGTCATCGCGGCGCCGCCCGAAAGCTGCACCGCGTCGTCTACGATCAGGGGTAGATCGAAGCCAGAGCTGGCGACCATGGCTTCGGCCCCTTGTTACGAGAACTGCTTGTCCCACGGCAGGGCGAGCACCATGAACCGCACTGTGGCGCCCACGGTTGCCATGGCGAAGGTGGCGGTCAGTCGGCGCGTGACGGTGTTGCGCAGGGTCGTGAACGTACGCGCGCCCGTGGTGGTCACGGACTGCGCAGTCGCGAGCGTGGCGGCGGCGGCCCCGCCGCGAGCCTCGACCGCCAACGCCATGGTGCCGGCGCCGATCCCGCCTACCACGGTCAGCCCGGTCAAAACGACGCCCGCCGGAATGTCGCCCAGCGGAACGACGTCACTGGCGGTGACGACGGTATGCTCGAAGCAGAACGCGCCGCCAAGCACAAAGGGCACCAGCTCGCCGGAGCCATTCGGCCCGCGCTCCTTGGAGATCCCACCGTAGCTGACGGTGATGTGCTGCTCTTCTGCGACCGTGCGCGGGTCGGTTCGGTCGATCGGGGGTCGCTTCATCGGTCATCCTCCTGCTGGCGCCGGGCGATCAGACGCCCGGCTGACCGTAGCTGCCCCGAGGGTCCATGTTCGCGTAGGTGTAGCGCTCGGTGGCATACACCCGCATCACCTGCGTCTCGGAGCCGTCCAGGTCATCGATGTCCAGCGGGCGCCGGTCAAAGAACACCGGGCCGTCGGGGACGTCGGTCTTGATATACCATGCGTCCGGGTCGGTCAGGTAGTTGTTGACGCAGTAGCCGCCGGGAAACATGCCCAGCGACTTCATGGCGTTGATGTCATTCGAGTCGGTGCCGGGGCGCATGGTCGTCGCGAACAGTCGCTCAGCGGTGAACCGCAGGGCGTTCGGGACCGTCAGCTTATCCGCCTTGGCGGAGATCGGCAGGCCGCGCTCGTCAACGAAATCCCCGATACTGATCAGCGCGGCTTCGAGCGACGTCTCGTTGAGGTCGGCGGCCGTCCCGAGGTTCGAGAACGTCTCCCCGTTGCGCAGCGGGTGCACGGCGCTGAACGACGCCACGCCGTCGCCGGTCGTGTTCGTGCTGAACATGCCCTCCATGTAGGCCGCGCCGCGAATCTCCTTGGTGATGACCATGGATCGCTTCAGGGCCTTCGTATATTTGGGCACCAGCGCCTCATACTGGTTGTCCTCGACCGCTTCGCGGGTGATCGCGAAGGACAGCGCGAAAGTGGACATCTCGGCTCGGCCCTTCCAGACCTCGCCCAGCTCGTCCACGGCGATCGGGGCGCCCGCCGCCTTGACCGGGGCGAGGCCCGTGCCAAACTGCTGCACCCACTCCTCGTAGGCCTTGGTCGACTTCATCGTGTCGAAAAACATGGCCCACTGCGGCGCATAGTCCTTGTAGGTCATCCCGAAGAACTTCAGGATGCCCGGCCACAGATGCTCGCGGATTGCCGACTGGTTGATGGCGCTCATGTTGCCCTCTTATGCGACAGCGTAGGGCACGGCGAGGCCGCCCTGGACGCGGGTGATCGTCACCTCGAAGATAGGCTCGGTGACGCCGGACGCCGTATAGCCGTTGCGCGGCATATCGGCGAGGCCGTGGATGAAAGCGTGACCCGTCGTGGCGTTCGCCGAGCCAAGCGTGACGCGACTCTCCTTGACGGCGGCGCTGGGCGCCGCCCAGATCAGGTTGCGCATGGTGCCGATGTCAGCGGCCGTCCATGTCACACCCGAGCTGCCCTTGACGTAGAACCGCCGCCCTTCGGCGGGGATGACTGCTGCGAGAATGTTTTTCTTGCCGGCAGCCCCGTCGTAGTAGTTGCGGAACTCATAGTCGCCATCGGCGCCGACGTAGCGGCAGCCGTTGAAAACGCCGATGGACGTGGCGATGCCGATGTTACCCGCCGAGTTGCCGGACGTTTCCCTGGCGTAGCCCGAAACCAGGGTCACGAGATCACCTGCGGCGATCACACCCGTATAGGCGGGGAGGATGGGGTATTCGCGCAGCGTTACGGTGGGACATGCCCCGGCGGTGCTCGCGAGCTTCAGACCAAATCCGGCCATCTTCTTCTCCTGTCCGCCGGAAAGCCCGGCCTATTTCAGCATATCGCGGAGGCCAGATGCGCCGGTCAGGTATTCGACTCGGCTCGCAGCCTCCACGACGGAGCGCCCCGGCTCCGATTTTTGCGCGATACCCTGAAGCTCGTCCGCTCCGTGCGAGATAGCCGCGCGTTTCCGGGCATAGTATGCCCGTCGCTGCGCAGCAAGCTCCTTCGGGAGCCGCATCAGGATAAGGCCGCCATGACGAGCAAGCCCGTCACCGTGGAGGTCGGGGTCCACGATGAACCCCTGCGGCAAGTCATCGACGTGAACTCCCGACCACCCGTCGCGCACCATGAGCGATGTGCGGTTGGTGTCCATCTCTCCGTTGGTATACTCTCGAACCCACCGATAATCAAACCCTTCGTCTTCCGGCAGAACCAGCACCGTCGACGGGCGCCACCTGTCCTGTGTCGGCCGCGCAAGCGTCTGGCTCAGATCGATCTGGCGCCCTTCAGCGTCACGCGACCGGATGACCGGGTAGGCACTCGGCGTAAACGCCGTCTCACGATGTCCGCGGCGCATTACGCCCTCCTGATGTTGAGGCGGCCCAGCGACAGGTCCGCCGGCGCCTTCGCGGGCAGGATGCCCTTGTCAACCGCCTGCTTGCGATAGCCCATCAACTCCTGAATCTGCTTGACGTCATTGGGGTCGTCCAGCGCCCCCATCGCCATCCACGAGTCGATCAGCTCCTTGGGCACGCGCACGGCGGTGTTTCCGCCTCCGCCACCGCCGCCCGCGCCGCCGCCCGCCGTCGGCGGCGTCTGCACCCCGCCCATGCGATCGGGGAACCGCTCCTTGATGACCCTTTCGACACCAGCGAAATACTCGGGGCTCCCCTTGGTGACGCCCCCGGCTTCCAGCTGCGTGGCGATCTGAAGCGCAGTGGTCGTCATCTCCTGATCACGCCCATACCACGCCTGATTGCGAGCGCGGAACTTGTCCAGTTCGCTCGTGTCCACCCTCGGCGATGGCGGCGGGGCGTTCCGCTCGCGTTCTTGCTGCGCGCGGTATGATCTGATCTCGGCCGCGACGCGCTGCTTCTCGCTCGTGGCCTCGGCCAGCTTGGCGTATGCCACGGCCTGCGATCGTGCATCGCCTGATTCGATGGCGGCCTCCAGCGCGCTCTGCGCATCGCTCGCGGCCTTTTCGGTCGACTGCTGCAGCGTCAGCATCTGCGTCTCGACCTGGGAGACCTGTCGCTCCCGCGCCAGATCTCCAATCTGTCGCTGCAGCGTCTCGTTGCTCTGCGCCAGCGCAGAAACGCGCTGCGCGATCAGATCAGATATGCTCGGCGCGGGCGCTGCGCCCGCGGTGGACTGCTGTTCCTCAGACATCGATGTGGTCTCCGGGGGTTGTGCGGGTCTCGTCGGCGGCTTCCAGCCAGCCGCGATCGATCACGCCGCTGATGTCGCTGTCGAGCAGAATGGCGAGCGCCTGCCCGTTGTGCAACCGGACCACGCGGCCGCCGTATCGCTGGAACAGGACGCGGTCTCCGACCTTGCACCACGGCCCGGAAATCTTGAACCGCTCGTCGCCGGGCGACGTGGGCGCATAGGCTCCCCGACCGAGCCGCAGGACGATGCCCTGCGGGCTGGTGACTGAGCGCCGCTCGCGCTCCTCGTCGATCAGCAACACTCCGCCTTCGGTCTGCTCCGGCGTCGTCAGCACGAGGATCGACAGGCGCCATCCGGCAGGCTCGATTTCCATCGCCCGTTTGGGCATGGAATCGATCTGATGCCGGATTTGTCTCGGTGTCAGAAAGTCATCGCTGGTGACGGATACGGCGGATGGCGCCGGGCGCTCGATGACGGCATCACGCCGGGGCATCGCCAGTCCTTTTCTCGGCAGTAGCAGGCTCATTTCATCTCCTGTGGAGGCTAAATGTCGTAGTGCTTCGCGGCAACACTCTGCACATCTTCTAGCACGGATCGCAACACCTGTGCACGCTCAAATGCGGCGGCGTAGGAAGCCATGTCGGTCGCACGCACGGTGAGCAGCGCCTTCTCGGCGCCGGTCAGTCGCTCCTTCACGGCGCGGATCATGGCGGTGGCGCACGCGGCATCGGTTTCGTCACGGCGCTGTTCGGCGAGAAGCGGAACCGACCTCATCGCCGCGGGTCCGAACGAGGCTGCGGATTATTGGTCGGCGCTCGCGGTCTCGTTATCGGCCTCGGCTGCGCCGTTTTCATTCGAGCGATCAGCAGCGCGGTAGCATTGTCCTCGCGGTTGATCTGGAAGTCGCTCTGGTTTTCCTCCCGCCCATCCTTCGACCGCGCCGCGATCTCGGCGATCTTGGCGTTCATCCGCATCTGTTCGATCGCCGTCTTGTTCTCAGCGCGGATCTGCTCGATCTGCAGGCGCACATCGGCGTCGCCCGGCGTGGCGCGCATGCGCTCGATCTGCACCACGGCCTGCGCAAGCGCCGGGGCGATCTGCGACTCGACCTCGGGCGGGATGCCCTGCTGGAATGCCTCGACGGGGATGCCCAGCGCCGCCGCCACATCGACCGCCAACTGGAAGGCCATGTGTTCGGCGATGTGCGCCGACAGTGCGACGCTCGCCATCTGCCCGGCCTGCGCAGGGATGCTGCTCCCGGCCAGCCCCTGTATCTGCGCCAGATGCGCCTCAATGTGAGCGCTGTGGTTCTGTGAAACGCCAGCCCGGATCGGCTCGCCCTTCATGACGCGCCCATATTCGCTCACCAGATCCGCCGGCTGCACCTCATTCTGTTTCGGCAACATCATTTCTTCGGGGTTCTCGACCCCCAGCGCCGAAAACAGATTGACGATCGTCGCCCGTCGGTCGACGAACTCCGGGTTCTCCTTGCCGATGTCGTAGGCGGCCTGCGCCTCAATGGCTCGCCGCTGGCGCGTAGCGTGCCCCGGTCTCATAGCGGGCTTGACCTGCGTCATCACGAGATCGCCGGGCTGCAGCCGCTCCCCTTCGCCAAAAATGACTTCGCGAGAGCCGAACGATTCCCGCATCATCCGGTGCATCAGCCGATATTCGGTCTCGGCCGCCCGGTAGATGCGGCGGTGCACCGCCGTATCGAACTCGTGACTCTGGTCGAACGCGGCCATGGCCGGTCCCGCCGCGATACCCGACTTGAACATGCGGTCGATGTCCATCGTCGCGACGCCGCCAAGCTCCTTGCCCTGTCGATCCAGGGAATCGAGCAGCGTCAGCAGCCCCGGATCAGGCCCCTTGAACGGGTGCAGCATGATCGCGTCACTGATGCGCGCGTTGGGGCTGTCCACATCAATGAACTCGCCTGGGCGGACCCGCGTCGCGTCGTTGCGGACCGTGAAGCTGGAGTGCTTGAATCCCGCCGGGTGATTGGCGAGATAGGCCGCGTCGAAAGCGCGGCGCTGCCCGCGCGTCAGCGCCTGCGCAGTGTTGCCGAGAAGCTGCCCGAGCCCGACCCCTGACCCCTGCCGATGGCCGGGATGATAGACGTAGTGGATGAAACTCTGGATGCGACGCTCATCGGGATCGTCCGCGCGCCAGTTACGCCGGAACGAAAGCACCTGCTGCGTCGCCTGATGGATGGTGATGACGTAGGGTCGCGCCAACCCGGCCGGGTGCCGATCCCCCTCGAAGAATAGTTCGGCGTGCACTTCCGCGAGCGTATGCGTGTCGTTGCCCGACAAATAGTCGTGCTGGATGCCCAGCATGCGATCCCGCCGCGCCGTCATCGGGCTCATGCTGATGCCGGTGCTGCCCGCCACGTCGACCGATCGGTAAAAGCCTGTCGCCATCAGCCGCGCGAGTTCGCTGGCAGGCATGTTGATGAGGTGGGTCTTTCGCTGACTGCAGAACGCCGCGTCTTCGAGGCTGAACAGCAGATCCTCGACCGGCACATCGTCTATGCTGACCGGGGTCGATGTGCGCGTCGGGTCGACGCGGATCTTGCGGTGCCCGATGCCAAGCAGACCTGTGTTCCAGATAGTGCGGTCCAGTCCTTCGACATAGCCCGGCAACTTGTGCATCAGGTAGTCGTAGTAGAACCGCTCTACGCGCCCGGAGGCGGCGGCGACGATGCGCTCGAACTGTTGCCGCTGCGCCACATCTTCGATCTGCGCCAGATCCACGGCGCTGCATGCACGAACCACCTTGTCAGGAGGCAGCATCTCAGCGAGCGTGCGTGCCATGAACCGGGTATGCGCCAGGGCGAGCAGCGTATGAGTCGACGTGTCGCTGTTCTCGTATCCGTAGTCATCCGGCTTCGCCTCGGTGCCGACCCCGAGCACATCGACCATGCGCTCCGCTTCTTCGACCATGGGCGCCCGCGTGCCGGCGTCCTGATCCAGCGCCTGTGTCAGATAGGCGGCGACCAGATCCATGTTCGAGTTCGGCGAGTTGTCAGCCATGTTGACGAAATGTGGCCCCACCATGCCCTCGGCGGGCGGCAACGGCGTTTCGTCGACCAGTAGGGTGTCGCCCGTCTCCGGGTCGATCTCGATCAGGGGGCCATTCATCAGGCGAACCTCCGTCCGCGGGGCGGCGGCGCGGCGCGCAGCAGCGGCGGCACCAGTTTCTCTGCGGTCCATACCGCCAGCGCAAGCGCCATCACAAGATCGTCGTGCTGCCCGGCCATGGCTTCGGGCCTGTTCTTCGTCCGCCAAACGAAGGTCTGCAGCTCGGCCGCCAGATGCTCCATGCCCTCGGCGCCCTTGGCGGCCCGCAGATAATGCGTCTCCATGAGCATGCGCACAAGGTCCAACCCGGCCATGCGCGGCATCGTGGTCTTATCCTCGACCACAGGCTTCTGATCCAGCCCCGCGGTGGTGAAGATGCGCAGGACGTGTCGCGGCTGCAGCTTGGCGCGCAGCGCCTCGGCGTAGCCGTGCCCGACACCGTTGGTCTCGACCACCATCAGCCAGCCCGAAAGCCGCGCCAGCTCCGTCTCGCGCGACAGATGCCGCGCGAGACGGAGCATCGTCGCCAGCACGTCAACAAACTCCAGCGTCTGCGGCAAGCGCTTCGCGAGCTGGATGCGGTGCATCTTCTCGACCGCGAAATCCGGGTCGTAATTCTCGCCCTTTTGCCATTCCTCGCGATAAATCAGCGACAGCGCATGATGGTCGTCGCCCGACCCCGACGGGTCGAGCGCCACCACGGCGAACGGCGGCGTCTGCAAACTGAAGCCGCGCTCCCGCAGGAGCCGCCCCGTGCGCATGCTGCTATGCGTCATATAGATACCTGCGCACCCTGTCCGTCCGATCAAACGCCGCCGTCATGTCTTCGGCCCGCACGCCCAGCACCTGGTCCCAGCGCTTGATGCTCTGAACGTCTCGCTGGAACTCAGTGTAATCGGTATCCTCCCGATCTTCCAGCAGCGTCTGCAAAGCCGACACGCCGAAGAATGCGCCCTGCGGCGCAATGAACTTGGCAAGATATTCCTGGTCGAACTGATGCGGGCTCATGATCATGCGCTCGGCGGCGAGGAAGTCGTCCGTGATGCGCGGGCAATCCTCGTGCGTGATGCGAAACGACCAGTAGGCGCTGCGCGCCTTGCCCTCGATGGCTTCGTAGAACAGCCCGACCGGGCCATTGGGAGACGAGATCATGTGGATGGCGCCGTTCGTGGCGGCCAGCGACGGCGACAGCACGGTCAGCAGGTTCTCGTGCGCGAACGCCGCCTCGTCCAGAATGACGAGATCAGGGGAGAAGCCGCGCCCTGCGTCGGGATTACCGGCCGGGATGGCGACGACGCGACTGCCGTTCGACGCCATGAGACTGTGCTTGTTGTCCTCGACGAAGTGCCCGTCGAAATCCACCGCCAGCGCCGCCCTGATTTTCTCGACGAAATACGCCGCCTGCTTCAGCGATTTCGACGCCACGAGCACCATGGACCCCGGAAAGGTGCGAAGGATCCATGCGGCAAACCCGGACGTGACCGTGGATTTGCCCGACTGGCGGCAGGCGGCGATGGCGACACGGGGGCGTTTGAGCGCGGTCGTGGCGTATAGCCGCTGCCACGGGTCGAGTTTGATCGAGAAACGGTCCTCGATATAATCGACGGGCGGAATGTAGTCGAGCGGCTTGAACCGCTCCATGGCGCGCGCAAGCTGCGCCTTCAGCCGCTCGATCTCGCGGATCGGAATCCGCTTCATGCCGCAGGCACAGACCTGATAGCCGCCTCGGACAGCCGGTTGATCATGGTCTGCATCTGCTCAAGCAGATCCTTCTTGCGCAGAGCGTCGAGATCAGTGGAGTTGCGCACAACGTTCATCGACTCACGCAGAGCGCGCAGTCGGCGATCCACCGCCATGATTGGCGCGCGAGCGCGCAACAGATCGACGTTCTCCGCCACCAGCGCCTTCGCCTGCGCCACATCGCCGATGCGCGCGGCCCGCCGCAGATCCGCCACCGCCGTGTCGATGTCCGACTTGAGATCGTAGAACTGTGTCGTGAACTTGGTGTTCGTCGGCACCTCGCGCGCAACGAACGACCCGGCGAAGCGGTCGACCAGTGTCTGCGGCAGGCGCAACAATGCATCAGGCGCGTTGGCGCCCAGCGCCTGCAGCCCGCCCGCCGGGCGCACTGGCGTCCCGACCGCCGTGGCGGTGAGCCCGTCGGCCATGGCGAGCGCGTAGGCCCCCATTGGCCCAAGATAGCCGCGCACCAGATGCTCCGCCTGTATCGGCGACACGCCGGTCCACGCAAAGTAGGGCGCCGTCGAGCGCAACATCTCCGATGTGGTGGGCCGGTAGCGATTCTCGGGAGACAGCCGCTCCATGCCCATCGTCTCGATGGGGCGATCTGTGAAGAAGGACTTGTTCTGCGCGACTTCGAGCAGCGGCAGCGCCGCCTGCGGAATTGGGTTGATCGACAGTGTGTCGGTCACGCCACGCCAGATAGCCCCTGCGAACTCGTCGCCATTATCGTCGCCCCGGATCGCGCGCAACGCCCGCGCCGGGTAGGTGCCGAACAGCAGACCGATCTCGAACCCCTTGGGAAAGCGATAAAGTTCGCCATCCGGCCCTCGGAAATGGAAGTATGCGTCCTTCTGCCACTCCTCCAGCTCCTCGTAATCATCATCGCCCCATAGCGCGCCTTCAAGCGCCAGCGCCGCCGTCATGAACAGCGTGCCGCGAATGAGCGTTTGCGCCAGTATCTTTTTCGGGCCTGTGCCCTGCATGGCGAGTCGGTCGAGCCCCTGAAGGCGAGCGTTCAGGTAGGGGATCAGTGCGACCGCAGTGCGCACAGCGCCCCAGGAGCCGTGCGAAGCGTAGTTGGTCAGGAACATCGCCTGATATACGGCTTCTTCCTGCGCGCGCTGCACCGCCCTCGCGCGATCCGCCTCGGGCAGCGCCTTCGCCTGCTCCGTCAATTCGGCCAGCACGGAGTCGTGAACGGCGGTGCGGTTCGCCAATTCGATGCGGCGTCCGATTTCCTCCCACCGATGCAGCAGGGCCTTCGGGCCGGCAAGCACCCCTTTGGGCCGTCGCCCTGTGCGCTCCGCCACAATACGATCCAGCCTGTCGTGATCGTAGAGACTGGCGCTGCCAACATCGGACAGACTTTCGGGGCTGACCTCCATGGAGCGCAACAAACCGCGCAGCGTGTCAAGAACGGGAGTGAATTTCGCCGGCGAGATAATCCACGCCTGCTGCGCATCGCGCACGAAGTTGCGCGCCATGAACACCGGGTCGAGTGCGACGGCGCGGGTCAGGATATTCTTCGGCTCCTCAATCACCCGCTCCAGCCACGACCGTTCTCGCGGCTCCAGCCCCTTGAGCGATTCCAGCAACTGCGCGTTCAGCACCTCGAAATAGACAGGCTTGCCGTCCACCATGACCGAGATCTCGTTGAACGCCTTGGGCTGTGCATCCGCCAGCAGCTGCTGCATGGCGGCGCGCAAGTCAGGGCTCTTGAGCATATCGTCGACCGGGAGCCCCAGCGCCTCCAGCGCCTCGGTGTTCTCCCGCAGCCACTGGCTGTTCATGATGCCTTTGAAAGTGCGCCTCGTCTGCTGCGCCGCCCCGACACCCACCGCCACGCGCAGCGCCTCGGACCCCGCCGCGTTGCGCCGCGCCCGGTCGAGCAGCGAGTGCATGTTGCGCGCCAGCGTCTCGATCGGCTCCTTGATGGCGTAGTCGCCGCCCTTCAGCTTGTGCAGCCCGGACCTGACATCGGTGAACGCCTGACTGCGCATCTTCGCGATGCCTTCGGGCGAGAAGTCGAAATCTCCGTCCCGGTCCAGCACGCGGTGGAACGGAATGTAGGTGACGTCCTTCGTCATGGCTTCAGCCGCAGCCTTCGAGATGATGCCGCTCGCGGCGATCTCCTGAAGGAACGCGGTGTTGAACTGCGACCACAGCTTCTCGGTGGCGACGAACATCTTGCCGACAGCGGGGTCGAGATCGGCCACCATCGCGTCGATCTGCGCCAGATCCTCATCCGTCAGAAACCGCTCGCGGCCTTCGGCTTTCAACTGCCGGGCGCGCCTGCCCACGAGGAACATCTCGAACTGGCGCAGCGCCCCGGCGTCAACAACAGGCTGAATAACGCCCATCAACCCGCCCGAGGCGTCCTTGCTGACCGTGTAATCCTTGGCGCCCGATGACCAGTAGGGCAGCCCCTGCGTCAGCACGCGCTCCATGAGCGGCCCCGTCGAGGTCGAGATGATGTGCACCCGCTTCCACACACTGTCGTAGCCGGTCGGCACCTGCCCGTCGTTAGCCTGCAGGTCGAGTTGACGAAATCCCTCGAACTTGTCGACCGCTCCCTGCCGGAAGCGAGACCAGGTGAAGTCACGAAAGCTCTCGGCAATCCCTTTGAGCCGACCGAGAATGCTCTGCTCGGCCGGATCGACGATCACCGCGCCTTTGGTGCGCCCTTCGCCCTGCAGGTAGGCCCACGCCTTCCGCCCCTTGTCGCTCTTGAACGTCGTCGCCGGCGGCGCATAGTCCTCCGCGAACTGCGCCGCGAAGCGCATGTCGCCCCGCCCGGCGAGATCAGGCAGTGTGCCCCGCCAGCCCTTCGCCGCAAAATCGCCTTCCACCGCATCCTGAAACACGTCGTTGACAGTGCGATAGCCGCGCCCGGCAAGCAGGTTGGCGACCCGGTCGAAGGCATCGAGGATCGTATCCAGCACTCGCCGGATCGGGTTGAACAGCGGGTTCATTCGCTCGTGATAAAAGGTCTGGATGGCGTATGCTTCCAGCTCCTCCTGGTCGAGCATGGCCGCCCTGTCCTTGCCGTGTCGCTGCTCGAAGTCCTTGCGCAGCCTCGGCGCGGCCTTGACGAGCAGATCCAGATCGCTCTGCGGGATCAGCCCCTTATCGCGCAAAAAGTGCCATGACTCGTGAACGGCGACCGCCGTGCTGTTGCCCGGCCCATCCATGGCGACGGTCACGATCGCTTTTCCTGGATCATAGGTGCCTGCAACGCGAGACTGCCCCGGCAACCCGCCCGACCGCTTGATGCCCTTGCCGTCCTTCGGCGTGACCCCGATCTGGTCGACGATGTTCACTCCGGCCTTGCCGCCGGTCATGCGCTCGACAACGGACGCCACGGCCTGCGCCGCCGCCTTGCGGTCGCCCTTCCTGAACTTGCGCTTCGTCGGGGCCGCAGGCGCAACATCCGCCGCAGCATCCCCGATGATACCCTTCTCCCGCGCAATCTGCTCCATCTCAGCGACAGCGCCATCGCCGCGCGTCGGCGCAACAAACGCGATGGCGCCGACCTTCTCGCCGTCGCGCATGACTGCGCCAGCGACGCCTTTTTGCGCGTGCAGCGTCGTCATTCCCTGCCGCTGCAGGAAGTCGTAGAGCACCGGGTTGATGCCGACGGCATCGCCACTCTCGTTGCGCCCCCACACCACCTTGGTCTTGCCGTCGGGATCGCGCTCGGCGAACAGCCAGTTGATGCGCTCGCCGGGGTTGGAGGTGCCCGGCTCCGGGGCGCCGTCGAAGATGCGCTGCGCGGCGTCCGCCTTGCCGTCGCTGTTCTCGCCCAGCCGCCGCACGTCCTTTGCGCCCTCGACGGCCTTGTCCAGCGCCGGGACGACGCCTGTCCGAAGAAACAGTATGCCGGTCCCGTGGAAGCCGCCGCCAGCGATGGGCTGGGCGACCTTCGTCACGGCCAGCGGAGTGCCCTTTGCCACGCTCTCGATCTGCACGACGGAATCGCGCAGCGCCTGTGCCTTCTTGTCGTCCTTGGCCGCATCGGCCGCCTCGCGGATCTGCGCTCGCGTGCGCATGCCCAGCGCAGCCGCGACATCCGCGTTCTCGCGCGCGTCGCGCACCAGACGGCCCATCAGGCTCTCCGCCGCGGCGCGGGTGCCTTCCTGCGTGCGCTTGCCCCCCGGATTCATGTCGATCACACCGAGCGCGTCGGCCACCGCGCTCCACTGCGCATCGGCCGGCATCGGCGCCTTACCGTAGAACTGCGTGCCATACTGATTCGGCGACGAGATCGCCTTGAGCAGCGCGGCGCGATAGTCGGCCGGCAGCGCGCGAAACACCCCGAGACTACCCTTCTCTTTCGCCGCGGCGAGCAGCGGCCACTGCCGGATCATCTCGGGCGTGGTGTCGCTGATCCGCTCGTAGATCGGCGCATCCCCCATGCCGGGCCGACTTTCGCTATCTGGCCCCATGAGCCCGATGCGCTCCGTCTTGCCGTCGATGAACACCATCCAGCCTGCGGGCAGCTCATCGCCGATCGCGCGCACCGCGTCCTGCACCGGCGTCGGGATAGCGCCGATGTTTGCTCCGTCCTCCATGCGGACGTGCGCGCCGAGGGTAGCGTCGGGCGCGGCGGGCGCAGCCTCGGGCACAGCCTCGGGCGCGGCGGGCGCAGCCTCGGGCGCAGCCTCGGGCGCGGCGGGCGCAACCTCTGGCGCAGCCTCGGGCGCGGCGGGCGCAACCTCTGGCGCCGATTCGAGGGCCGCCCACTCGGCCTTGAGTTGAGCGTAGACCTTGGGCGAGATCGCCGCTTCCCGCCCAAAAGCGGGCGCACGGGACGACACCTCCCACTGATCGGTTCCCAGCCGCCGGGCAACGAACGTCTTGAGATTGGGAGCGGCGTTCGCTTCGGGCAAAGCCCTTACCTGCTCGTCAATGAACAGGTCCGTGCCCGCCTCGTCGATGCCGTAGTCGTTCAACCGCCTGGCGTATTTCTCTCTGTCTACGGCCGCCAGCCGCCGATACGCCGGCGGAAGCAGCGGGTTGCTCTCTCGATAGGCGGCCCGCCCCAGCTCCTCTGACGTCGCCTTGATGTCCTCCGCCCGCTGGCCGGACTCTTCATCCAAGACCGCCCGATGGTCCGTGACAGCGGCCTCCAGTGCCGCATCAACCAGAGGGGCCGCCTCGCTGGCGGTAGCCGCGTCGATACTCTCGATGCGCGCCCCGGCGAAATCATCCGGCGGAACAATGGTGATGACGCCAAGAGGGGCGCCTTCGTCGTCCACACTCTCGTAGCGCACAAGAAACGACAGCCCGCCCCGCTCGACCGTTTCCTCGAACACAGGCCCGCCCGACAGCGCCGCGTCGATACGCTCAACGCGGCGCACGGCGCTGATCTTGACGTCCGGGCCTCCGAGAAGATCAGGCTGCGTCTCAAAAGCGTCTGGGTCGATACCCGCGGGCGCCGCCGGGGCCGGGGCCGGGGCCGGGGCCGGGGCCGGGGCTGACGCCGGGGCAACAGTGCTCTGCGCCGAAGCAACGGCGTCCTGCGCCGGGGCAACGGCGTCTTGCACGCCGCGCAGCGACCGAAGTGGCGCGGACTGCGCCACGTCGTCGGCCCGGCCTTGCTGCACGACCTGATCGACCCCCGCCATATCAGGCGTCACGCCCGTAGCGCCGGGCACCCCGGCGGCCGCCGTCCCGGCCTGTGTGGCGCGCGGCGTCGCGGATCCCACTGCCGCGCGCGTGGTGGCGACATCCGCAACCACGGTGTCCTCGGCGGCGCGAGCGATCTCGGGGGGCATGGCGGCACGCGCCGCGATGTCCTCCGCCGCAGGCATGTCCGTCATATCCTGCGCGATAGCGCGCGAACGCGGAGCGCCGCTCCGCGCCACGTCGTCGGCCCGGCCTTGCTGCACGACCTGATCGACCCCCGCCATATCAGGCGTCACGCCCGTAGCGCCGGGCACCCCGGCGGCCGCCGTCCCGGCCTGTGTGGCGCGCGGCGTCGCGGATCCCACTGCCGCGCGCGTGGTGGCGACATCCGCAACCACGGTGTCCTCGGCGGCGCGAGCGATCTCGGGGGGCATGGCGGCACGCGCCGCGATGTCCCCTGCGGCTGCGTCCTGCGTGGCGCGAATGTCCGCGATCGCCTCTGGGGCGTTCGCCTTGCGCTCATTGACCGCGCGTAGCCGCATGATGCTGCGGTCCAGATCGACCAGTTCGCGCGTAGCGGCAAGCCCGCCTTCATCATCGCCTTCACGAAACAGCCGGGCGCGCCGCTGCTCGGTTTCGAGGCGCCGCAACTCAGTGTTCGGCAACAGCCTGTCTGCGCCCCTGGCGCGATCCCGCTCCGCCACAAGCGCGGCGCGGCGCTCCGCATAGCGAAGACTGCGCTCGTTCTCGTCGCGCAGTCTGCGCGTCTCCCCGGTCACAGGCTCGGCTTCCACCCCCGTCATCGCAGGAGAAACGCCGGTGGCGCCGGGAATGCCCGCCGCAGCAGTCTCGGTCTGCGCGGCGCCCGGCGCCGCGGAACCTACCGCTGCGCGCGTCGCAGCAACGTCGGCCACAGCCGCGTCCTGCGCCGCGCGAATGGTGGCGGTCGCCTCCGGGGTGTTCGCCTTGCGCTCGTTGATCGCGCGCAGCCGCGTGATCTGGCGATCGATCTCCGCCATCTCCTGCACGACGCCCAGCGCCTCGACGTCCGCGCCCTCGCGAAACAGCCGGTCGCGGCGCTCCTCGGCGTCGAGCCGACGCAACTCCAGCGACGGCAACATCTTGTCGGCGCCGGTGGCGCGGGTCCGCGCAGCCTCGATTTCCTGCCGACGGCGCTCACGATCATTGGCCTGCGCGACCTCTTGCCGGAAATTGCGCGTCACCGTGTCGTTGACCTCTTGCCCGGCGGCCTGCTCGACAGCGGCCATCGGCGGCGCAAACACCGGCGGAATGGACGCAGCAGGCGCCATCCGCGCCGCCTGCTCGACATCGGCGGGCAGCCCCGCCAAATCGGCGAGCACGGAATCTTCCGTGATGGGAGACGGGCCGGCGCCGGGCTCGGCCTCCACTCCGACCTCCGGCGCCGGTGTCCCCGGCCCTGCCGAAACAGGAGCCGACTCGTCGGCCGCCGCAGATTGCGGCTCCGTAATCTCGGGAGCGATCTGCCGCGCCAGTGTGACGGGGTCGGGCGTTTCGTCCAGCCCGGCCGCTTCCCTTTGCGCCACCGGCGCGGCGGGCTGATCCACACTGCCGCGACGGCCCGGCGCAAAGACGCCCGCCATGTAGCCAAGCGTGGCGCCCAGCGCGCCGCCGCCGACCGCAGAGTCGATCAGCCCCTTCTGCTCGGCGTCGGCCAGTTCGACAATGGCGTCGGACAGCCCCTTAATGTTGCCGTCGCCGATCATTCGCACGACATCGGGGTCCGCCTGCGCCAGAATTGTCAAGTCCTGCAAGACTTCCGTCGAACCTTCCGTAATCAGCCCGACCAGCGCCTCGCGCGGACCCTGCGAGACGATGCGCCCGAGTGCACCCTTGACGCGCGTCGCGCGCGCCAGACCCGCCGCGCCCGTGCCGAATACCTTGCCGAGGATGCGCAGCGGAGCGGCGGTATCCAACGCGCCGTAGATGGCGCTCGCCGCACCCGCCGCGCCCATGTCCACGTCAGCGACCGTCGCATCGGGACCGAGGCGACCCATCTGCTCCTCGACGGCCGCTCCCATGCCGAGCATCCCGCTTGCCGTCAACGCGGCGGCGCCGCCAAGAATCGGCCCGCCCGCCAGAGTTCCGGCCGCGCCTGCCGCAAGAACTCCCAGCATGTCGGGCGCCGACCCACCGGCAAGCCCAAAGACGTATCGCGCCGCATCCCCTACGCCGTTGATCTCGGACGGGTCGCTGATCGATGGCTGCAGCCGCCGCTGCTCCTCCGGGGTCAGCGCCTGCCGATCCGCAAACGCGCCGGCGGCGGCTGACGCGCCGGGCAGGCCAAGCCGATCAAGAATCGCTTCTCCGGCGGTGCCCAAAGCGCCCGCCGCGCCATAGCTCCGGGCTTCGAGCCCGCGGCTGAAGTCCTCGCCCAGGCCCGCCGCCGGCACCGGATAGCCCTGCGCCGCGAACGTCGACTGGATGACCTCAGGAGAGTAGCCCAGGCCCCGCAGCGCGGACATGGCGTCCCGCGCCTGCGCCATCGACAGGTTCGGCGGCAGTGCGGGCGCTTCGGTGAGTCCTGCGGCCGGGGCAGACCGCACCATCGCATAGGGGTTGTAGGGACCGGCCATTTACTGCAGCCCCTGCATCACCCGCGCCAGATCGGCCGGATCTATCCCATCACTATCGGCCTCTCCCATGATCGCCGCAAGAGGATCCGTTTTCGCCGGATTGCGCGCCAGCGACGCCGACAACTCCGCAGCCGCCGCCGTGGCGGCGCGAATCTCGTCCTGCTTCTGCTGCGGCGACATATTCGGATCGGCCATGATGCCCTCGATCATGCGCTGGCGCTCGTTCTCGAAGAAGGTGAAGGCGTTGGTGCTGCGGCCCATGCCGCCGCCGCCCGCCGCCGCCGCGCGGCCGCGAGCGAGCATCTGGCGCTGATAGTCCTCCTTGGACCGCAGGCTGCGCAACGCGATCTGATTCTGGAAGTTGCGCTGCGCCGCCTCCTGCGCGACGGCGTATTCACGCAACTGCGCCTGTCGCAACCGATCCTGCTCAGCGCGCATCGCCGAGTCGTCGGCCTTGTTCTCCTTGATCCTCTGATCGTATTCCTGCACGCCCTGCAGCCCGGCGTCGCCTACCGCGCCGAAGAAGTTGGGGTTGTTCGACGCCATGAGCGCGAGCGCGACGCGAAGCATCGCGTCGTCCTGCGCTTTGGCCTTCTGCTCGTCCGTCGATTCGTAGGGCGACGGCTTGTCAGGCGGAGGCGGCAGCACACCCGGCGGCGGCGCCGTGAGCCCGGCCGCGCTGTTGCTGCTCGGCAGCGGCGATGCGGTCGCGGCCACACCACCAGCCTGCCGCCCTGCGACGGCGACGGCAGGCGCCGCCGCAGCGGAAGGTGAGATGACCTCCGCCCCGGCGGCGGGCGCCGCCCCGAGGATCAGATCGCGCGGAACAGCCGCATCGCGCGCGGCGGTGGGCGCGACGATGGGCGCGGCGGGCGCATCGCCCTCAACCAGCGCTTTGCGCTCGGCCACTGGATTGAAAGGGGCCGGCGCCGGCAGCAAGGGCGGCGGCGCCGGCCTGTCGGCAGGCTGCAGCGGCAGCCCTTCCATCGGAGACGGCGCGCGCGGGCCGGGCAGTTCGCCGGGAAACTGGTCCAGCGCAGGGACGCCGCGGCGCACCGCATCGGAGATCGCGTCGCCATAGGGCTTGATCCCCTGCATCGCGTCGCTGAGCAGCTTGCCGCCGAGACCCTGATTGCGAGTGAGCCAGTCCTGCACCGACCGCGCCATGCCCGAGACATCAGGAGCGCCATCGTTGCTGGCCGTCGGCGCCGTCAGGAACTCGCTCTCGGGCAGAATGGCCGCAGCGGCGGCGCGGGGATCGGCGCGCTGTCGCGCCGCATCGACGGGATCGCCGCCCGACAACGCCCACAGAGCGCGCCGCGCATCGTCCAGCAGTCCAGCCATCAGCCAATCCTCCGGTCCAGATCCTGCACCGCAGCCGCGAGCGTCGCGAGCACCGGGTAGGGATCGACACGCTTGAAGCCGTCGTCACTGTCGGACACCGCACCGGGCAGCACCTTTTCGAGATCCTGCGCCATGAAACCTGCCGTCCGCCCTTCGCGCTGCCCGAGACCGGGCCGATATTCGTAGGTCGATGGCCGCAGCTCGCGCACGAGCTGCATGGCGGTGTCGAGCTGCATCGGCGCGGCGCCGGTCTTGGCGCGCTCGTCGGACAGGATCTGATAGGCCCCGAGGCCCGCGCCGAGCGCCTGCGCCCAGCTGTTGCCCCCCGAGTTCGTGACCTGGTTCGACGTGCTCGTCGGCGCGTTCGGGGAAGTCGTCACACTGGAAAACCACGACATGGCGTCTTTCGGCGCGTCGAGCCGAGCCTGATCCAGACCACGCAGCTTCTCGCCGAAGCCCTGCAGATACGACCCTTCGGTAAGCGCCCGCGCCGACCTGGCGTTCGCCATGTCCGTCAGCGCGCGCCCGCGATCCAGCCCCATCTGGCCCGCAGCGCTGTCGCGCGCCACGTTGAAACGAGCAGCATCCAGCGCCAGTTCGGCAGCCGTGCGGCCGCGATCCGCGCCGATCTGCCCATACTGGTTCGCTCGATCCAGCTGGAAGGAACCTTCATTCAGCGCCAAATCGCCAAACACGCCTGCCTGGTCCAGCCCAAGGCTGCCCGCCGCATTCGCACGGCTGGTCTCGAAGCCGCCGCGCTCCAGCGCCAGACGACGGGAGGTGTCAAAGGCGTCGGAGCGCAAGCCCGCCTCCGCCGTGCCCTTCTCGCGGGTCGTCAGCTGCTGATCCACGGCGTCGGCCACGGCGCGGCGACTGTTCGTCGTGCCGCCCAGCGCCGCAGCGCCGCGCTCATTGGCGAGCAACCGCCGCGCCAGATCCTCATCGAAGCGCGCGAGCGTGGTGTCCACGACGTCGTTGAGATAGGGGTTCTCATAGTCCTGCTCGTAGCCGCTGACGTCAATCCCGCGAATGTCGCCAATATCACCGGTGACGCCGCCCGCCGCCCCGCGCGCGGCCGCCATGCCGGGCGCAACGCTGGCGCGATCCGTCATGTTGATCGCGTTGGCGTAGGTGCGATCCGCCATATTGGCGCCGCGCCGCACCTGCCGGCCTGGATATTGCTCGGACACTCGATTCGTGAGCGCACCGACCTGATTGAGCGCAAGGGCGCCACGCCGCGCCAGATCGTTGACGCCAGTCTGCGCGTCGACGAAGCTGTTCAGCCCCGCCTGCTCAACACCGTTGAGTGGCGCGACCGCAAGGTTCGGATTGGCAAGTTTTTTCCGCACGGCGGACGCATCGTTCGTCGCGCCGGTCGTCGCCTTGGCCTGCGCCTCCAGCATATCCTTGATATGCTGGGGCATGTTTTTGTAGGGATCGGTGGTGGACGACTGCGTGACACCCCCGCCGAACAGACCATCGAACAGTCCCATGCGCCGGCCCTCCTGACATGCGCGACCTTCTCACAGATCAGCTGATTACGCCATAGCCCCGGACCAGATCGGCGTAGGGGCCTGTTCCCTGGAACCGGCCGGTCGCATAGTCGAAGTAGGGGCCGTAGATCAGAGTCGGGTTGACGCCGTCCGAAATGGCGGGATCCGGTGCAGGCGCCGGCGCAGGCGCAGGCGCTGCGGGCGCAACTGGCCCGGCGAGCCCCGGCGCCGCTTGCACCCGATCGGAAATCGAGACATAGCCGTCGTTCCGCCCGGAGCGGGTGTCGACCGCAGGCTGGCTCGTCGGCCGGGCGTCGTCGCCGGAAAAACCGATGTCGAAATCGCCGAACAGATCGCCAAGCGTCACGTCCTGATCCAGCCCGAGGCTGTCGCCCAGCGCCTGCCCGCCGCGCGCGCCCAGCGCCGCGCCGATGGGGCCGCCGACGACCATGCCGGCCAGTCCGCCCAGCATCGACGCCGGGCTGACGGAGATGTCACTGATCCGCCCCTCGCGCAGCTTGCGCCCGAGACTGTCCGGGGCGGCATGGTCGTCGGCGGCCCCATCGGCGCGGCGCTGGGCGCGCGCGGGCGCGGGCGCGGGCGCGGCAGGCGCCGCCGCCCGCAAGCCGGTCGGGCCGGCGGAAGGCTGCGCGCCGCCGAAACTCAGCCCGAGATCGCGGCCGGCGGAAGGCTGCGCGCCGCCGAAACTCAGCCCGAGATCGCGGTCGGCGAATGCGCGGTCGCCGAAACTCAGCCCGAGATCGCGGTCGGCGAATGCGCGGTCGCCGAAACTCAGCCCGAGATCGCGGTCGGCGAATGCGCGGTCGCCATAGCTGAAGCTCTGCCCATCGTTGCCCGAAAACCCCTGCGAACCATCCGCCCGCCCGACGCCGGAATCGCGCGTCGCGCCGAAGTCGCGGCTTACCCCGAAACCGCCGGAGAAATCGCCGAAATCCCTGTCCTGGTCGTCGATCGCCATAGCTTCAGTCCTCCAGCAGCGCCTTGCGCGCCTTCTCCAGCAGCCACAAAACCTCGGGGGCGTCCGGCTCGCTGAACATGAAATAGAGGCCGCCGCCCCTATCATAGCCTATCACGACCACAACTTCGAGATCGGCGTCGTTCGCGTGCTTCAGAACGCGCTCGGGAGTCGGGCTGTCACCGTCCAGCAGGGCGCGCAGTGTCGCCTCCGGGTCGATGTCAGCTTCCGTCACTCCCGGAAAGAGCCTCACGTTGTCCACGGTGTATCTCCATCATGTCAGCCGCTCGAAGATGTGCGCGCTCAACGACGACCCGCGAGCCGCGGCGGTCGCCGCGCTGGTCCACGTCCCGAGTCGGCTCAGCGGCGCGGGCGGCGCAGTCAGGACGGTCAGATAGAGCGCCCCCACCGGGAACAACTCGCGCAGCAGCGAATCCTGCGCGCGCACCAGATCGTCCGACTGCCGCCGCGCACGGGCCTCCAGCGCCGCGACCAGGCGACGGGCATAGAGATCAAGCGCCTCGGTGTCGTAATGAATCGGCAGCGACATCAGCGGGCTCCCACCGAGCGGATGTCCGCCCATATCTCGCCGAACCGGAACCGGGCCAGCGCACGAGTCTCGTCCTCATTCCACAGGTCGGCGTCATTCCATGTGCGCGTGTCGTCCCACGTCGCCCCATCCCGCGTAGCCATGCCGATCTCAAGCGCGCGGCCGTCGACGCGGAAGTTGAACGATGTCAACGACGACCGCCACCGCTGTATCTCGGAGAACGCCATGCTTTCGCTCGGCTGCCCGTCGCGATATCCCGTCGCCGTCACGTCGAAGGTGGCGCTCACGTCGGTCAGCGGCACGCCGGGCGGCGGCGACACCCGCGCGTCGATCAGCAGATCATGAATGGAGATCGTCCGGCTCGCCGTCTCGTCATCCACCGTGAACGGCGCCGACGTCAACGAGAACCGGAACGGCCGATAGAGATCACCACTGACCCCGGTCGTATCACCCGCATACAGCTCGTAGAGGGGGTCGGTTTTCGACGACACGTCGTGGAACGAAAACGCAGCCCCGACGCCCTGAATGCGCGCCGCCGAGATCAACGGCTGCGCTCCGAGCGGCGAGGCAAAGTGCGTGAAATATCCTCCGATGGTGTCGAAGTGCGACAGCGGATACCAGGCATCCAGCGCGTAGTTGTAGACCACGGTGCGGCTCATGCCCACCATGTCGACCCGGTAGCTGATCCAGATTTCTTCGTAGGTCGGGTTCGCCGTCAGCAGAAAGTAGGACGATTCAAGCGCATCGGCGCGCGCAGTCAGCGTCACGTCCGCAAGCGGGCAGGGAATGTCGCGCACCGCGCCGCCGTCGTAGACCTTCAGCTGCCGCTGGCCGTCGAGCCACCACAGCCGCCCATTCGTCTCGCACCACGTCCGATTGCCGCAGAGCCCGGTGGCGCCGTCGACGTATTCGCGCTCGAACACGATGTCGATGCGCGGATTCGAGCGCAGGATCGCCATGTTCTTGTCGGTCCACGCCACGATCCCGAACCGCGTCAGCCCGCCGCCCATGATCCGCGAGCCGCCTTCGAGCTGCAGTTCGCCGGACACATTCAGATCCGCTGGCGTCCACTCGGCGAAATCGAAGGCGTTCGACCACCGAATCGTCAGCCCTGGCCCCGGATCGGGATGCGCGATCGACCGTGCTCCCAGCAGCACGAGAATGCGATCCACGATCGCTCCGCCGACCGCGTTCAGCGGAGCGCCCGAGATGGCCGTGAAATCGAACGCAATGTCCTTGTTCCACGCCAACGGCGCGGCCGCCTCGCCCGCGCGGCCGCCCACGATCAGGTCGTCCTGCTCGACGAACCACCAGAACGGCTGAATCGGGGTGACGTCCGGCAGCGCCGGTGCGATCAGGCTGACCGGGGCGACCGTCTGCATCTCGGTCAGGACGCGCAGCGGCAGCGCGTTCGTCGATCCGGGGGCATGACGGAGCACCGCCAGGCGGTTCAGCTCCGCGCAAATGGTGCGCGTCTCGCCGTCCGCGCTGTTGTAGGGGAACAGCGTCCAGACATCGTTCACCGCCAGCAGCGGATTTTCGGCCGTATCGACCACAGAGATCGTGGGGCCGATCGTCTCCATCGCCATTCTCGTCGACGACAGCCGCCGCCAGCGCACGTTGTCCGATTTCCGCCAGCGCAGATCGTCGGCGGCCGACAGGAACGCGGCGTCAGTGTGCACGCCTGGGCGAAACCGAAGTCTCATATCTGCTCCGCGTCCTCGGCCGGCGCCTTGCCAAACCGACCCCAGGTAGGAACGGTGGGCGGAACGCTGGCCGCGATCTGCTCATATTCCGCGATCGGAACCACGCCTCCGGTCGCTTCCTCGATCTGGTGCGCGATCACCGGCGCCAGCCGCCCGGCTTTCGCCTTGTCCACCGCTTCGCGCAGCGACGAAATCTCCTTGGCGAACATCGCGTCCGATACCTCGCGCACCACCTGACACGCTTTCAGGCTCTCGCCCAGCCCGGCCTCGCCCCGCAGCGCCCGCGCGCCCAGCAGCCGCATCACATCGGCCACGCCGTCCGCTGTCGACAGATGCTCCGGCGTGACGTCGATCGGCGCGCTCAGCCGGTCCTTCGTCACCTGCTCCAGCAGCCACTGCGCGGCCTTGCGGTCGTGCTGACTCTCTCGGACGATCGTCCGGGCGGCCAGCGGCGCGTTGCGCTGCAAGTAGTCCTCGACGCTCTCCTTGTCGTCGAACCCCGGCTCCTCATAGACGGGCTCCGGCGGCGGATTGGCCGGCGGCGGCGACACCGGCGACGCCCGGCGACGGCGCATGATCAGGCGTCCGACAGGAAGCAGACCTGTTCGCCCTCGCGCATCAGCCACTCGACCGTCTCGAACTCGCCGATCGGCCTGCTCTGCGCAGCCGTCACCACGCTCTCCGGCGGAGTGGCGCGATCAGGGTGCCCGACGGGGTGGACCATCGCCACCCTGACCGATCCCGACACCGCCTTCATGGTGAACACCTCGTTCCTCAGAGCGACGAGGGGAACGAGAACCTTGTTCGCCGGCCCGGTCGATTGCAGATCGGGCGTTTCGCGCACCGTGTGCGCGATCACGAGATCGGTGATCCCGTCGGCCGAACGCCGGGACGCGAGCCCCGCGCTTACATGCAGTGTGGCCGCCATGACGAACTCCCTCGCGATTGACCGCAGGCATCTTGCATCAAATTCCCTCCAAGGTCCAGTAGAGCCAAGGATCGCCCAGCACAGACCGCGCCAGTTTCCCATGCGGCGTCCGCCACCACAACAGAGGCTTCCCCCCGGCCTGCGGCTCGACCCTGATCAGGCTGACGGTCGACATATGCCGCCCCGTCAGCCGCTGGCGGAACCCGAGCGGCGGCGGCTCCACAAGCAGCGACAGCGTATCCAGCCTGTAGCGGGGCTTGTCGGACGGCGCCCGCTTCAGCTTGCGCAACTCGGCCGACGTGATCCCGTTGGCGCGAGACGCGGCGGCGGCGGAAAGCAGAGCCGACCGGCCCGGATCATAGTCGTGTCGCTTGTCATCCCACGCATAGCCGCTCACCGACAGCGGCCCCCTCCACTTCGACCACTGATCGGGGCGGCGCAGGGTCGACAAGAACTCCAGCCCGCTCCGGGGAATGCGCCAGACGCAGCGCCAGTCCACGACCTGCGGGGCGGAATCGGGCGTCTCCCCCGGCGCATAGATCGGCGCGATCGCCACGAGCACGACATCGTGGACCTCTTTCCGCCGGGCGGCCTGCGCCTTCGCTCCGACGGGAGGCGGCAGATCGAAAGGCGTGACGATCCTCGGCGCCAGCTTCCAGATCCGAACATCCCCCTCGTCAGGCGTCATCAGCGCAGGATACGCCGGATCCGTCTCGTAGGTCGAAACCGGCTTGCGCCGCCGCGACAGCGCCTTGAGTCTGCCGGGGATATCCTGCGTGCGCGGAGGAAACCAGACCGGGCGCCGATCGCGAAGCCTGGTGGCGCACGTCCATCCCGGCGCGGTTTTCGTCCACCAGAGCAGCCAGACGATTCTGACGCCGTCCCGGTTCATGTGCTCGCTCGTGTCGAACATGCACGCTTCGACGAGGGGCGCCTTGCCGGTTCGCGTGTCGGCGGAGAGGCCCGGTATGAAAAACATCGAGTTGCGGGGCGGAGGACCGACGAAACTTATCAGAGGCTTGTTCACCTTGTGCCCAGGCATCGGACCCCCTTCCGTCAGATGAATGCGCCCTGCTGGTGATACCGGGGTGTCGCCAGCGAAACAATACAGCTGGTCGTCCTTCAGCCAGCGCCAGAGCGGGCGAGGACCGGCTGCGAACATGTCAAGCCTGAAATTGCTGTGGAGAGCGTCGATTTCGAGGCCATCTGGATTGACCATGGCTTGCTCTACCAAGGGTCGGATGCTGTGTCAACCATGCTCTCCCACCTCCCCCCTCTCACGAGGGGGGTTGAGGTGTGGGAGCAACGAAATTTGCACTCAAACGAGGTCGGGGAGCATGTAACCCATTGATTTTCCACGATCTGCTCTGACGGTAAGAATCGGCGGAGCAAACTCGAAATCGACCTCGTTTGCACTCAAACGAGGTCGTGGAGCATGTAACCCATTGATTTTCCACGATCTGCTTTTACGGTAATAATTGGCCTATTGTCGAGATATGGCCGGAAATTCGTATAACCGGGGGAGGTTAGCGATGAATTTTTTATCAAGGTGCGACAACTTGTCGCATGTTATCTTGAAAAGTGTATCTCGTTTGCAACAGAGGGCTGCCGTATTGAGTAACTATAGGCAGTTTAAGGCCTCAACCACCCCTGCTCCGAGTTTGCTCCACAGGGAGCAGGCTGAAGCAGGGTGGGTTGACGACGAAATTTATGTCTCGGCCACCGTTTCGTCCTCTCGTGCGCTGGAGACGCGGCGAGGTGCCCCCGTTTCGTCCTCTCGTGCGCTGGAAATTGAAAAATCTGAGCCAGGGCGCGGCGACGAAAGTTCTGGACCGTTATACGCGCGCGCGGGGCGCGCTTGCCAAGGCCCTCCTGGCGCGGGCCGGATTGCATCGAGATGGCGCTGGCTGATTCGGGTAATGTCTATTATGTTAAATCTCAGGCCGAATAGACCGAGGCCCGGCCCGAACAAGCGGGCGGCTCCGGCGTATCACCGAGAACAGGGCGCACTAATACTTGCTGTCACCCCGGCTCTATACTTCGTCGGCTCCAAGTATAACCAAGTTCGAGAGCGTCGCATCGTCACCGAGACAGCGCCGGCGTTTCGGGTTGACTGTCGCGCGGCGGATCGATGCACAGGAAAGCCTTCACCATCCATCCACCATCCATCCACCATCCATCCACCATCCATCCACCATCCACTTACCACCCCATACCATCCCGACGCGGCGGGGCGGCGTCACGTCGCCCCGAGGCCCCGCCGTCGCTGTCCGCTCCTGTTGCGCAATCCGCCCCAACCCCGCATAGTTGACACTCCTACCTGATTCGATTCGCCCCCCCGAAAGGAACCCGACCGATGCTCTCGACCGTCACTATCGCCCTCCTCGCCGGTATCGTCCTCGTCCTGGTCGGCCCCATCATCGCGTGCCGCAAGGCGGCGCGCGCCGCCGCCGCCGCCGATGAGCGCGCCGAGCGCCGCGCGCACTATGTCAAAAAGGCGGTGCGCGCTGAGGAGCGCGCCGCGTGGCTGCGCGGCCTCGGCCGCGACAACATCGCGGTCGATTACGAGCGCGACGCCGCGCGGTGGCGCGACGCCGCCGCCGCCCAGTGACGCCCCGCGGCGCGGCCTGTCAGGGCCGCGCATCCGGGCGCCATGGGGCGCACCGACAAAGGAGGACTCGACCGATGACCACCGCCACCGCCACTCTCGCCGCCCATGCCGCATGGCTGCGCAATCCCGCCACCGGCGCCCGCGCCGACCTGCGCGGCGCCGATCTGCGCGGCGTCAACTTGCGGGGCGCCAGCCTGCGGAGCGCCAACCTGGTCGGCGCCGACCTGACTGGCGCCGACATGCACGGCGCCATCTTGACCCGCGCCGACATGCACGGCGCCAACTTGACCCGCGCCAACTTGACCGGCGTCGACCTGCGCGACGCCAACCTACGCGACGCCAACCTACGCGACGCCACCTTAACCCACGCCGACCTGACCCGCGCCGACCTGCACGGCGCCACCTTAACCCACGCCGATCTGCGCGGCGTCAACTTGTTCAACGCCGATTTGCGCGACGCCGACCTGCGCGGCGCCGACCTGCGCGGCGCCGACCTGATCGGCGCCGACCTGCGCCGCGCCAATCTGACCGGCGCCGACCTGACCGGCGTCAACCTGACCCGCGCCGACCTGCACGGCGCCGACCTGCGCGGCGCTGACCTGACCGGCGTTAATCTGACCGGCGCCAACTTGCGCGGCGTTACGGGCGACGGGGCCGTGATTCAGTCGATCCACCTCCCGCGCTACCCGGTCGCGATCACAGGAGACAGCATGCAAATTGGCTGCCAGCGCCACCCCATCGCCGATTGGTTGGCGTTCGACGATGAAACTATCGCCCGCATGGACTCGGGCGCGCTTGACTGGTGGCGCCGGTGGAAGCCGACGATCGCCAGTGCGATCGCCGCCGCCGAGTGACGCCCCGCGGCGCGGCCTGTCAGGGCCGCGCATCCGGGCGCCATGGGGCGCACCGACAAAGGAGGACTCGACCGATGACCACCGCCACCGCCACCCGCCCGCACGCAGCCCTCTATTACATCCGGCCCGACGAAGTGGCCGAATGCTGGTCCGGCTGCACCAATGCACTCTACGAGCACCTTTGGTCCGTCATGGATCACGTGCCCGCGACACCAAACGTTGAGGACTCCGGCCCCGCAGACCACGTCGGGCACGGATCGGTCGCCAGTATGTGGGAGCATTTTGACGAACAGGACCGCCTGGCGCTGAACGCACTGGCCGCCAGACAGGGCGGTGTCTGAAGGACTGCACCCTCCCTCCTGAAAGGACCCTGGTCATGACCGTCTCCGCCCTCGCCTCCGTCCTCGCCCTTGTCGCGATCACCCTCGCATGCCGCAGGGCGGCGCGCGCCGCCGCCGCTGAGGAGCGCGCCGCCGCCGAGTGACGCCCCGCGGCGCGGCCTGCGAGGGCCGCGCATCCGGGCGCCATGGGGCGCACCGACAAAGGAGGACTCGACCATGCCCGACACTCTCGCCGCGCAGGGGCCGAACGTGCTCGCCCGGCCCCTGCGCAGCGGTAAGGTGATTCGCAGTGAGATTCGGCGCAGCATCGCGGCGCGGCTCAAGAGCACGCCGTATCGATGGGGATACGATCGCAAGACGCAGGCCGACGCCCGACTACGCGCCTACGCTGAGGCGCTGGGCGTCAGCGTCGATGACGCGAGCCAGCGTGTCGCGGCTCAGGTGGAGCACATGACGCACGCCGCCGCCCAGTGACGCCCCGCGGCGCGGCCTGTCAGGGCCGCGCATCCGGGCGTCATGGTGGCGCTGACAAGGAAAGGAACCCGACCATGTCTATCAACAAGAGCCTGACTATCCGGGGCCAGTTCATCTCCGAGGCGCGCGGCGCGATTGGCTCAATCCGCGCTATCGTGGTCGACGCCGGGATTGGCGGCTTCGGCTACGGACCCGCTGCAGCAGCTCGCCGCGTCGCGGCGGACTTCGCGGCGGATTGGGGCGATCCGGAAGGGCTGGAGGCCGCCGTCCACCGCATCGGAATGCGGTCCGGCGACCGCGCCATTGGTATTTGACGTGACGCCCCGCGGCGCGGCCTGTCAGGGCCGCGCATCCGGGCGCCATGGGGCGCACCGACAAAGGAGGACCCGACTGATGAAAGACCTTTCCGCCACTCTCGCCGCACATGCCGCATGGCTGCGCG
>Ga0210043_1000773_pt1 | contig 32235 bp, 39 predicted proteins | sample CryGeymet201501t_FD_183990 | JGI IMG/M metagenome (GOLD analysis project Ga0210043, IMG submission 183990) | Groundwater microbial communities from Crystal Geyser aquifers in Utah, USA - Crystal Geyser metaG 2015-01t (SPAdes) (version 2) | ecosystem: Environmental > Aquatic > Deep subsurface >... | reverse complement strand
AGTGAATAGTTTATAATAATCTATGGCTGCTTTTGAGCTTATTGTTTTTGTCTTTTCTAGCTCTATTCTTGATTTAGACTGAATAGTTTTAAGAGTGTCTAATTTAGAAACTCTAGCTTTAGATTGAATAGTTCTTGATAGTCCAGATTGTTTGATTCTAGATTTTGCCGTAACTATCTGAGTCCCTCCTTGATTGATCATCGCCTTAGATGAGATCGAAGCGGTATTAGTGGTTTCTATTCTTGATTTAGCTTGAATTGTTTTTAAATTACTAACTGTTTTTACTCTTGATTTAGTTTCTATATTTCTTTCTGAGGTTGCTAAAATATTTGCCCTAGAAGATAAGGTTATTATTCTAGTGGTGGTGCCGCCTACCAGCCCACCATATTGAATTGTCCCGTAAGCTCCAGATCCAAGCATATAATTAAATTATACTAAAACTTCCTTGTAAGAATGTAATCATATTTTTATATTTATTTAACTTTAAATAACTAAACTTTCTCCTCCTACTGCTATTTTAACAGATAGAGATGTTATAAAGTCGGCTATAATTATCTTAGGTTCAAACATATTTTTATATTTATTTTAAAGTTTTATTTAATGTATTTTTATTTTTAAATTATTCCAAATCTTCCTTTGGCGTATGTGTAATATTTTTTAACTTTCTCAGCACTCCAAGCGATATTTTCTACTATCATTTCATCAACAGCACCTGTCAATTTCTGATTATAACCATTATCATAAAATCCACCCATCATCCATTGTTGTGAATTTAGGTAATCTGAATTTATCATTGTCCCTGTATATATATTTAAACCGTTAAGAAACATCTTTAAATTATTTGTTCCTGTTTGGATAACCATTATAATGTTATTCCAACCAGAACCTAGTGAAACATCAGCACTCCCAATTGAATTATCTGTGTAACTACTTGTTCTTGATTGAAAGTAAATCTTTGGTGGTGATAAGTTAACAGCGAAAAATGAGCCAGTTAAATAAGGAGTTCCTACCATATTCCCAATTACAATGTCTCCTCCATTTGGTGTTCCTTTATACCAAAATGAAATCGTGATTGGGAACGCTGTTACGATATTAGCAGGGAACTTAATATAACTAGGAGATGCTGAATTAAACCCAGCACCCTGTCCAAACTTACCATTAGCTTGAGAGTAGGTGATATTGGTGTCAGTTCCGTTGTTTCCATTGCCAGAACTATCAGCACTATTTCCATTTAAGTGAAGTAAGAGTTTGGTTTTAGAGCTACCAGCTCCAAGATATTCGCCTAATGTTGCCATATATTAATTAGCTAAGAGTTAAAAAGCGTGAAGGAAATATTTTTAAACTTATATATAAGTCCACTGGAAATGTTGTGCTAGTTACTGTGTCAATATCAATACTTACTCTATCGTTTAAAGCAAGAGCAGAGCCACTATCAGCGGCGAAAGGAGTTGCGACCGTTAAGGCGTTATAAGCAATAGTCGGCTTGCTTGTGAACATCGTTGTTCCCCCCTTATTAATGTCGATTACTGTATTACCAGAAGTTGAAGCAACTGTTCCTGTATATAATTCAGCTCCCAAAACTAACATAGGTTCTGGTGCGTAGTAGGCGTTCATTACATCAGTCGCAGTCGAACCAACCGTTCCCGCATACGCAAATTGACGAGCAAATTGTTCTATATCAAGAATTGAAGAATACTTAAATGTTCCACTATCTATACTAGCACAAGTGTTTCCGCAGATAGTGATAGTTGTATTGGGGTCACTGTATGTGCTTGGAATACTTACATAGGCTACCTTATCAACTCCACTTTCTTGCCATCTAACTATCATTCCTTTTTTGAATATTGCTGTTTGGTCGCCAGATACTGTAATCGTAGTATTAGAGGCTCTTGTTCCAGTTATAGCAGTCCATAAAGAAGTTCCGCCACCACCTGCTTCTATATCGTCAATCATTTTCTTAGTAATTCCCAAAATCATTTTATATGTTTTTCCGGATGTATTATGAGTTTTAGCGGTTGTCCCTTCTTGAGCTCTAGTGACTGTTAATGTATCAGTGCTTCTTGCTGTAACCCTAACAATTTCAACATTTGGGTCATCCCCCGGGTCGCCGTAATCACTAGAGTTATACCAAACAAGATTAAAAGCCCCATCTGTTGATGGGGCTGGTAACTTTCCCCCCTCATCTGTTTCTAAAACAATAGAGGTGGCAGAAGCATCATATCCGGTTGATACAATTACTTTAGCAAAATTCTTTACTGGGTCTAAGGCCATATATTTATTGGTTATTTTTCAAATATATTAATATTTCCATTAGGGTCTATAATTAAAGCTTTTGTTCCTTTTTTTGTTTCATACCCTAAAATAAATCTGTTATAGTAGAAAACCTCATCTTCAAATGGGAAAAATTCTTTATACTGATCATTTACTTCTCCGTTAGATGAGCTGAATCTTTTTCTTGAAAATAGGATTAACTTCTTTTCGCCTTCGAGCGTATTCATACAAGCTGTCGCTCTGACATCTTGGCTAGCGAATCCATTTTGAAATTCAAATAAACCGGTTTCCCAATTTAGTCTGATTATAATTCTAGGGTCTTGTCCGTATTCTGATGGCCAATCAAAATTTGAAATAAAAGAAATACTGGCCAATCTTTCTTGATCGATATGGGAAAAATTCCTTTGCTCAGTTCCTTCAAATTGTCTTAAAATTGAGCCATCCTTATACTTTACTTCCCATTCGAATTCTAAATTCGAAATATTATACTTGTCTAAGTATTTAAAAAATGATGCCGGTAAAGTGATATTTTCATCTTCTTTGTTTTTTATCTTTACGCCCAAATCAATTAAATCATTAGTTGACTTGGCGTAATTAAACATGGCATCTTGTCTTATCTTTAATAGGCTGTCTATTTTTTGATTGATATTCATAGAATGAGGTGGCCAGGGAGGTATCCCTTAATTTCATTGAATTGAAACTTAACCTGATTCGGCCGTTAGTTTATTTAGATTTGTTGTGTTGCCAACTCGTCATAGTTAAGTCTAACTTTCATCATAATTTAAAGATAGCACACACAAACTCGTATCGCCGGCTGGAGCTGCCGAAGTAGTTGCCAACTGCGTTACGATATAATCTGTGTAACCTGATGCTGTTAAAGCACCTGATAATACGCCTGCGATTCTGACATTAGCTGTGCCCGGATCTGCCGATGGAACTCCAGAAACACAAACATTAGCACCTGTAATTGGTGTTTCGTAAGCGGATGGAGTGTTAGGGGCCCAAAGAATTGAAAGTCCGGTTGCCGGAGAAAAATCAGTGGAACGCCAAAATTGAACATTGTCAATATCGTTAAAGGTTCCAGTGAATTTACCTCTTAACCAAACCTCATAACTCTTTCCCCCTGCTGGGACTGGGTTTGAAGAATAATTAGCTGCGGTAGCATCGTCAATTCTCTTGTAATTGAATAAATTACCTGAGATACCTAAAGCTGTGGTGACTTTTGCTGATGCAACACCATTATCCTGTGACCAAGAAAAAGTGGCTGCCATAGTATTGTTTGTTAAAATTATTTATTAAAATTCGACCTTTATTCGATTTCTAAATACATTAAACTTCCAGTTCCGGTGACTTTAGCATGTAGGCCTTTATCAAACCTTTTTCCACATAATTCTACTTGGTCATAAGAACCGACTGGTTGAACTAATGTTAATTTTACATCGCCAGAAGCGTTGCCATCTCTGACAATAAAAGTTCCGGCGGATACTGTCGATGTGGTTATTACCGACTTAACTACTACTGGTTTAGTGGTAGCAAAGACTTGCTTTCCGACTGCACCAGAAATTCCTACTTCTAATAATTCGCTCATATTTTTGTTGTTAGTTTCTTATTTTTCTCTATTATTTGAATAAAAGCACTATGATATAAGGTAATATTATCGGCAATCCACTTCTTTTCAACCCACTTTTTGTTATTTTTAACCATCTTAGCCCTTCGTTCTGGATTTTCGATTAATTCTTTAATGTAATTATACCATTCATCAAAGGTTTTTGCCAACAAGACATCGCAACCATCTTCTTTAGCTTCGATATAAGGGGTAACGGCTGAGGCAATTACCGGATAACCTGTTGCTGAGTATTCCTTAAGTTTAAGATCTGACTTAGCTGAATTAAACGAAGTATTAACAATAGGGGCTAAGGCGAGGTCCCAACCATGATTTGCTAAAACTAGAGGGTAGTTTTCTAAAGATTCTCCTGTCCAAGTGACAGATTCGCCCTGATAACCGCATTTAGGACATGTTTCGTTGAATTCTTCAAGCCCTGAGAAGGTGTCGTTTAGCTCGCTTTTAACCATTCCCATTGTTTCAAATTTAACCTTGCCATCATACTCCTTGACAATTTTCTCAATTACTTTCGATATTAATTTTAAGTCGTCAAGATGAGCGTTCCCCCCGGCCCAGCCAATTCTAAAATATCCATCTTGTTTTTTTGTTAGGTTATTGGTCCATTTATTTTCATTTAAGAAATTAGGGAGGACATAGATATTCGGGTTGTATGGAGAAAACTCTCTAGCTAACTGTGGAGTTGATACAATCATAGCGTTAGCTCCAATTGCTTGCTGTAAAAATCTATGAATATAAAGTGTCGCTGGATTCCAAGCCCCATAACCGCCGATATTCTTAGGGGAGATAGTTCTGATTTCATCGTCTAGCTCGATCACAATAGGCTTGTTTTGTTCTTTGGCGAATTTCATTGCTTCGATTGACTTCGGAGAGCCAGTTTCTTGAAAGATAACGATATCAGCTTGCATGATATGTTCTTTAGTAGTTTCTTTGAAATCGATAATTGTATTCATCAATCCTCTAGTTCTTAAAAAACTAGCCGGCTGATAACATCTATAATAACCGCAACCGCCTTTATCTCGGGCGATGAATAGTGCAGTTGGAAGTTCGGCGTTAAATTTTATATCTTGAGGGTCTGCTTCCTTAGGATTATTGGCGAATTTTAATGGTATTCTTTTTCTTGTATCCATATTATTGATTGTTAGTTTTTTTACCCATGATAATTAGCTCTGAATTCTTTTTGGCAAAGATTGGACTTTCTTGCCACCAAACTTGTTCTTTGATTGGAAACCCTACTTTTTCCAATACCTTTACAATCTCGTCTTGATTAAGATAGGTTTCTCGGCGATAGTCTTTGTTAAATTCTTCTAAAGTAAGATCACCGCCAAGAACTGCTCTTAAGATGAAATCAAAGTCTTGCTCGATAATGTAAAGTTCGCCGCCGACTTCTAAAGAATCAACTAAACCTTTTAAAACTTTAATAACTTTGTCTGGCTCCGTAATCCCTAAAAGCCCGAAAGCATAAATAATCTTAATACTTCCCGGTTTGAATTTTAGCCCCCATCTAGCATCGATAACTAAATCGACATCGGGAGTTTGCTCGTGCCAGATAGTCATAGCACCTTCAACTTTTTTTTCTGGTGAAATTTCTATTTTCATATTTTTTAATTAAATGGATTAACAAAATGAGAACAATTCTCTCCCCCCGGGTAATCAGCATGCAAAACAGTTTTATTTGGTCCAAAAATATTATATTTATTTTTTAGCAAAATAATAACATTCTGAGATAAGAGTTTTAATTCTTCTGACATTATATCATCTTTTGTATAGTATCTTCCGACTATCTCGATGTGAATGCAATCTCTTAATGCTGGGCTTGATGTTTTTCCTCTTTTATTTAACGGGGTAAAAAGCCAAACTCCATTCGGAGCGATAAAGATATGAGGGCCGGCTTTCCAGCCTCTCGACCTATACAAATTCCAATAATGAAGCATCGATCCACTACCTTGCCAAGATTCTACCGGGCTTGAAGTGTGGTGTAGGCAAATTCTTTTAGGATGAAATTGCCAAGGTTTAGTTTTTAGCTCAAGAAGATAGTTCTTAAATTGTTCTAAAGTCATCCTTTTGTTTAAAATTTTCATATTAATTTTTCCCGTATGGCATCTGCTCAAGAGAAAACCCTTCTTCTCGGCCAGATAGCACATCGTTAAATTTAATTAGCTTGTTTCCAAAATCTGACTTAGTGTGGACCGCTTTCCCTAGTCTAGCTTGCCACTTATCTGCATATTTAGGCCAAAAATCTATATAATACTGGCATGTTTCATCCCAATGTTCTACCGATAACCCTTTGCCAAAATGTTTTACAATCCCGGCGACAACAATTCTGCAATCTCCCGGTAAATCTACTATTCTCTGGTCTGGTTTATTATAGCGAAGATAAGGGGAATTTCTAAAAAAGAAAACTATGGTGCGAAACTCTGGGCCGACCCATTTTCTCTGATTATGGTCTAGGTCTTTATCTTCAGGGGTGATATAAATGTCATAAAGCCGGCAAGAAATCGCTCCGACATTACGATCAAATAATAACTCCCAATTATCGAAGTAAAGTCTTTCATCAGCATCAAAGTAAACGAACCAGTCATCTTTGTTGGCATCTTGTTGAGCTCGTTCTAAGGCCATCTGTCTTAGTTTCCATTCTGACTTTTCTCTGTCAGGGTCCCAATGCTCGACTTGTTGCACGCTTTTTACCGCTGGGTGAGAGGTGCATATCTCTACTGTGTCGTCATCTGACTTATCATCAACGATATAAATTCCACCGGTGCAAATCTTACCCCAATGATCAAGGGTTTCATTTATTATTTTTTCTTCATTTCTAATTTTTGTGATCCCAATGATACGCATAATTTTGTTTTTTTTAATATATTAACGGCTAACATCCCAGTATAGTAAGCGGCAACTTCTCCTCCGCCACTATTAACTGATATTCCCCTAGATGCAAAAACCATATCAACGAAATGTCTTAACTCATGAAATAATGTTCCAAAATTAAATGCATTTTCTAATTTAGATACCCATATTAAATAAATAGCTCCTTCTCTCCAAACTATCGTATATCCAATACCTGTTGCTCGGTGTTTTTTAGGAACACCTAAATTATCTAAATGCTTATTAAACTCATCTTTATCTCCAACTACCAACCCTAGATTTGTTAAGTATATTGGATCTTCAATTTTATAGAGTTTTAATTTCATATTTATTTAATTAACTTCTCAGCAATATCTAAGAACTTTTTAGCAACTACTTTAACATCGTGCTCTTTTTTAATAATGGCGTGAGTGGCATCGACTGATTTCTGATCCCAAGCTAAATTAATTTGAGCAATAATTTCTTTAGCCGGTAGCAAAGCTCCCTGTCCTTTTACCGGGCGACCGGAGAAATTAGTCAATTTTAGAGTGTCATAAGTTTCCTTAGTGACCACTCCGCCTGTTCCCCATCGACCATGGACAACGCCTATTTTACCCGCACAAACTCCCTCCATTACTGAGCGACCCATTCCAAAGACAATATCAGCCTGTTTTATGATTTCATCTGTTTCGTAAGTAGTGGCGAAGTTAGCCCCAATTCCAATAAATTTAGCATTATAATGTTCGGCCACTTCTTTAATTATTTTATTAATATCATCTTCTACCCCCCAATAATTAGAACTAACTAAGATAGTGTCTGGCTTTTTCTTTAGTTTTCCTTCTTTTTTAAATCTACTAAGGTCAAACATATTCCTGATAACGATCGAGTCGATATTATAGGCTTCTTTCAAAAGTCCTTGGACTTCTTCTGATACTGCGACATACTGCTCGATTCTCATATCTGTAACCGGGTGTTCTGGGTAAATCTCGCCGGTTTCTGGATTAGAGTGGATTATTCCATGACAGATAGCGATGATAGGTAAATTTGGGAATTTTCCCCTTACTTCTCTAGTTCTGTCGTAATGAGCACCGATTGCTATATCGAAGCTCCCCTCAGCTTCTACAAGGATGGGGTTAAACGGCTGAATTTGAGCGTTTCCATCCCCAATGAGTTCATTTACACATTTAACCCCCATACCCTCCAATTTGGCGGCTATAATGCCTAAGTGAGGACTATAAGCGGTGACTTCGTGGCCTAGTCTTTTAAGTTCGGCGGCTAAGGTCAGGGTATATGTTTCTGATCCAGCTAAAATCGAAAGCGTATTATTAAAAATTAATATCTTCATAAATTTTTATTTATTTTCATTAGAGAACATGAATTTTGTTTTTGATAGAATATCCATCAACTTTCTAAACTCTGGCAAAGGGAGAGTGAGTTCTCCGACTTCGAGTTTGACCAAACCAAAATTGTTTTGTTTTTTATTAAACATATTTGCTTTTATAGTGGCATTTTCCCCGTCATTTTCAAAAGTAACTTGGGTGCCATTAATGTCAAATACTTGAATTTTTAACATAATGTTTATTATTAATTAAATTAGATAATAATAGTAATAAGGGAGTGGATAAGTGCTGAATTTTTCTTTAGATTCTGTTTTTTCCTTTACCGGCTTGGGTTTATTTATTTTTTACCTGTGGATATTCCTGTTATTTTCTTGTTGATATTTTTTGATAACTTGTTTATAACATTTTTAATTTCTAAGTCATTAACATTTTATTAAATTTAATCCCCAGCTATATATCAGTCCATCAACAGTCTAATTATACTCTTATTATACTCTTATAAACAAAAGGAGTGCCAACACAAAACAGTGTCAACACTCCCGCAGTTTAAGGCTATTTTAAGGCTAGATCAGTAAGAAGGCGGTATACTTGATACCGGGCTTATTACCGATTACATAGAAGTTCGTAGTTGTTGCTCCAGTAGCGGCTGATTGAGCTACTACGGCTCCTGATGTCCAGTTCTTTGCTTCATTAACGGCTAACTTTGGAGTAATGCCGATGAAAGCTGGGACCTTTCCTAATTGATGGGCTTTAGCATAGACCACATTGGCCGATATAATCGTGCCGCTGATGACCTGGGCTTTAAGGTTACTGAGATAACTCTTAACGCCGCTAGTTCCATCCATATTAGGGTAATAACCTGATATTGCATCTCCTCTTGATGTTCCCATAGAATTAAAGGATTAGTAAATTAGGTTATTGCTTAAGGTTCCAATGGATAGCGTGAGCTTTAGCAGCTTGCTTAACTTCCATGGTATATTCTCCGACAATCTGCCAGTTCTCAGAATCACCTGTTTTAGCAAGTTTCTCTAAGAAGAATGAACGACCTTGTAAAGGCTTAATCATTACTCTGGAAGAATCGATGACAATCGCCATATCAGATGGGATCCAACGATCAACTACTACTCTTAAGCTGATACCAAGGTCGGAAACGAATTCCTCGACTGTGAAACCGGCTCGACGAGAATCCATAGTTGAGCGGCGATATTCCTTATCAAAGGCAGAAATCTTCTGCTTCTGAGCACCACCGACTAAAACCATGTCTGGGCTACCACCATCATCCCAAATCTGTTTGATCATAGCGTTTAAAACGCTTGGGACTAAGGTTTCTACTGTTGAAGTAGTATTACCGCTAGTTGCGTGCTTGATATAGTCGATCAAACCGCCCATAGTGCCGTAGGTTCCATCAACAACATTGGCTGAAGAACGAATGCCCATGATTACAGTTCTGTCTAATTCACGAACTAACTCTCTCATTCTCTTATCAACTTGATAAGTATCTTCTGCTCCGATGCCATTATGCTCGATAGCTAAGGCTGTTCCTGATAAGCGGACACCTTTGGAGAAGATCTGAGTGTAGTTATAACTGCGAGTTCTAGCTACTGACTCATCTTTAGGACCAGTCATGCCTTGTGGGCGTGGGTTAGAGATAATGTCATAAACGGCAGTTGCTCCATGAGTTTCTGCTGATGTTCCGCCGTAGCTACGAGTAACTGTGGCAGAAACTCCGCTAACTGCGGTTACTTGCAATACTTCATTCTTACCGGATAATTGATCCATTAAAAGTGTTCCGGCGGTGATACGAGCAGCATGAGCTGTCGAAGTTAGAACTAAGGCGGATCCGGTTGCGGAAACGGCTGATTCTAAGATTCTTCCAGCGGTTACTGTTACTGGGTTTAGTTCATCTTCATCCCATTCATGCTTGGTTTGTGTTACTGGTTTACCTTCGCTAGAAAATCCGAGTGTTGATAAGACATCGGCATCGTCTAACAGAATTGAATCGACCATTTGGTCCAAACTTAGGATATAAGTTGCACTTTGGTCGTAGGAAGTTGTCATTCCTGGTGTTTGTAAGGCCATAGTATTAAAATTATTTTGTTATTTTCCCCTATTTTTTAATAAGTTTTGTAAAATAGCGGTCGATCTAGCTGGTCCAGTTTTTCCAGTCACATCAATTTCTTGATGAGCGTTTGGAGCGGCTGGTCCAGAACCACTTATAGGAGGAGCTGGATGTTCTACCTTTACCTCCGGAGCTGGATGTCCAGAAGGTCGGTCTAGTTCCTCATCTAAATAATCTTGAATGTCAGCAACGGCATCGTCAAGAGATTCTGAGGCTCTATTAACAAATCCCAAAGGATTTCTAATAATAGCCTTTTTAATGGTTACCGGGACATCTTTATAGTCATCGGAGTCCATTAAATCTCTCACTCTGTCTTTTACTGCCAATTCTCTGTTCGCTAGAGAGAGCTCATCCAATTTTGTATCCCTTGATCTCAATGCTTCTAAGACCTCAGGGGCGGCTCCATCTAGATTTTGATACTCTTGAGGTTTTCCGCCCCGATTGTTGCGGCGTTCCTCTCGAGCATTCTTTTGGTAGGCAGCCCATCGACCGGCATCCCTTTTAAGTGCTTCCACTTCTTTAGGATCCATCTCGATTTTCTGTCCACCATTGTTTTCTCCTTGTGGCTTTTCAGCGGCGGGAGTATTTGCAGGCTGTGCCTGTCCGGGAACCTGTCCAGGGTTATCTGGAGTGGCGGCCGGAATATTGTTTTCTGTCATATATCAAATTATAACATTATTCGAAGAATAGGTCTAGCCTTCCTCCGCCCTTAACATTTTCTACTCTAACATTGCAGTAATTATCGTTAACTTGGAGGTCAATTCTTTCTCCCCAACGACCGGTTGGATTCTTACATCCTCGCTTTACTAATTGCTCATTTCCCGCCATATCCTCTACTATTAGGTCAAACTCGGTATTAGGGTTTTCAAACTGAGCATGGACAAAACCAATCTCTCTTTCTCGAAGAATTATTTTTTCTTGTCCTTGATTTTTAGTATCGTCTAGTTGAAACGATGCCTGATTAGGCAATTTGTTGTTGATCATATTATTCTATTGGATAAAATGCATTAAAATATTTATCTTTAAGCGGTAGTGGGAGTCTTTCAAATATACGCTGATCTAGAGGTATGACATAAGATTTAATCTTAGTTGACAAATCTGGCATCATTATATCATTTTTAGTAACCACTTTGTCAAATTTATCATAATCTCCGTTTACTAGATGATTCATGGCTTTGTCTAAGTTCATTTGGTATTCTATCTGTGACTTTTTAGTTCTAGAAATCACCTCAGATTGTTCTTTCCCGGCTTTAGATTCAAATCCCATTAAAGTCTGTAATAATTCGGAGAAGTCAACCCATCTAATTAACTTGCCGTTAGTTGACCAAATGCCAAATTTCTTCTCTGGGTCCGGATCAGTTGATTGGGCGATTCCTTCTTCGTATCTTTTAACTGAGGTATAGAAGTTTGATATTTTCTGAGCTCCTACCCCTGTCAAAATACCGCCATAAATCTTTAAGGCGTTGGTGATATCTTTCCAGCTTTTATTTACTTCTTCATCCATCCCGGTAGCGGCTGAGTTCATCATACCAATAAACTCTGATCCCATCTTAGCGATAGGACCGCCTTGAAAGCCTGAGAATGGACCAGCTCCAACCCATTTCCCGGCGGAAACATTGGTCGATTCTTCAATAGACTTTTTAATTGCTTCGCTCATTCCATACCATCTAATTACTTTATCCCATTGGCCTCTGGCGGCCCAACTTTTTAGAGTGAAAAGATATTCGTGCGACCACTGAGCAAACTGCAATCCTAATTTTCCTCTTAATCCGTAGTAAGCTCTAGACTCTGACCCTTTACGATAAGGGAATTGAGTTCTGTCTAGAATATCCATCGTCATTAAATCCTGAGCTTCTTCTAGCGACTTAGCGGTATTTTCTCTAAACTTTTTTTGTAATACTTTTTGAAGTGTTGGATTAAATCCGGACATATCTATCTCGTTTTCAAATTGAGTATAGTCAATTTTACCTTCATTAAAAGCATTCCAAGCATCTTCAAATCTGCCCTTAACTCCATAGTAAGTAATCGCTCTATTTCTGGCATCGCCGGCTCCGTAAGGTTTCATGGCTAACTTATTTAAGTTCTTATAGAAGTCAACTGTCTTGCCAATAAAACCTCGACCTGATTCTGCCGAAAGCTCGGCTCCGTAAGGAACTCCCATTTCTACCAAGAACCCTTTGTCTTTTAATTCTTGGGCTCCTTTTTTAGCCCAAGTTTTAACGCCATATCCAAACCACTTAGGACCAAGATCCGGGTATGTAGTAATTAAAGGTTGAATACCATCTCGAAGCAAAGGCATGATACGAGGCAAACCTAAAGCTCCGGCGTATGAGGTAGTCATGAAAAAATCCATTGTTTGCTTATTTATGTCTTTAGGAATAAACCCGTTAGTGTTTTTTGATAGTTTCTCCGCAAAGCGGTTACTCATTTCTTGGACAATATCATTATAGCCTAGCTTTTCTTGGACATAATCGTTAACAGCATTTTTTAATCTTTCTGGCATTTTCCCCATTTGGATAGTAGCGTTTTTAACCGGCTCGGCTAAGAACCTCTTTTTCCCTATCGCTCTAGTGTAAATATCTAATAAAGATAGGGCATCATCTTCTAATGGGTTAAGGGATCCTTCTCTTTCAAATTCGAAGAATGGTTTAATTTCTTTAGGGACTTGATCGGTTTTATATAAGTTCTGCACGCCGCCGACTTTTCTAATCTGAGGAGCATATTGACCGAAGTATTTTGTTGACGATACGCCTATTTGTTTGAATAAATCTTTATAAATATCAACTAGGCTGTCCCCGATTCTTGAGAGTTCCATTTTAACTTCTGGAGTTAGAGATTGGTTATTGGTAATAGCTGATTTGTTTCCTTCAACATAAGAATTAATTAGTCGTCTTTCCTCGACAAATTTAGGTTTAGCATATTCCCCAAAAAGTTCCCGACCAGTTTCTTGCCACTTATCTGAGTAAACCTTTAAGACTCTAGACCCTGTTTCCATTGGTAAAAACACTTCAGAGTAAACTGGAAGTTTGAATTCTCTTTCGGCTGTTTCCATCCAATATCTAGCTGGGTGAGTGAAAGATTTAATAGCAATCGAAGCATCAGAAACCGGTATTTCAGCATCACTAAACATCCTAATAGATTCCGAAACATCATAGGCTTCATTTTGAGTTAGCTCGTATAAGTTGTCTTTGCCGGTTATCGCTTTAGAAATTGCTTGGATAGTTGTATCGGGAAGGTTCTTATCAGCCGCCAAGCCAATTATTTGATCAGCTTGTTTACTTTCAACTAAAGAGTTTTCGAATCCTTTTAAAGGTTTGGCCATAACTGAAGGTTGGGCCATTGACTGCCCTTTATCGATTGCTGTTACCGGATTTTTCCTGTTTAATCTTGCTTTAGTATAAGGGTCTACAAACTTTTCTTTGACTGGTAGTTGATTAGCTTGGGGATTATATATTCTTTTTTCAGTTTTTAGTTTATCCCATTCAGCTTCAAGTTGTGATTTTGTTTTTATTTTTTCTGGATTCCAAATTCTTACTTCATTTTTTATTGCATCTGGTATGTGTCCCGTTCCCTGTCTAAAATCCACACCATCATATCCCTTTGATTTATAAAATTCGATAGCTTTTTTTGTGGCAGTATCAAAACCTCTTTTATCTCCTATCGCATTTTTAGTATCAATAAATTCTTGTGGGGATATTAGTTTTACATCTTTTGAAATAACAGCATCAACTACCCCACCTTTTTCTCCAAAAATATTAGCAATATTTTTATCTGGAGTTAGAGAAATCCCATTTCCAGCGTTCATTCCTCCTTTAGTCACGACAAAACCACTTTTATTTATGTTATCTAGTCCGCCTTGTTTTGTCCCATGATACATCATCTCTCCTTGATTCTTTATCCACTCATCAAAAGATTGTTTAGATGTTACTGATTCATATCCATTAATAACATCATCATAAATACTCAATCCTTCTTCTCGTGTTTCTCCGCCTAAAAATTCGCCTTGACCTTTTTTTAAAGTGATATCAGTATTAAAAGTTTCTCCTAGCTTGGTGATGTTTTCTGTTAACTGCGAACCAGGATCAAAGATAACGACTTTAGTTCCGTCTTGTTGTTCGGCTAGAGTTCTAAATTCAAATCCTAGCTCATCTAGTTTCCCTCTGAGATCGGCTATTTTTATATCTTTAAGATCTACCAAATATAGGGAGTCTGCTCCGGTGCTATTTACCATAAAAGGGATAACAGCTTTTTGCTTTCCGACTTTACCTTTAATAGCGGTGTTATATCTTAGTTCTTCGTAGCTGTTAACTTTTTGGATCTCATTAAAAATCGTGTTCTCTGCTCCATCGGACCAGTCGCCAATAGCGTTTACTGACTTAGAAGTATAACCTAGTTGTCTATCGACATCCTCGGTAATAGTTTTATAAAGTTGTTGGTTGCCTGATTTTGTCCTTTCTAAAGCGGTTTCAAATGTTAGCCCCTCGTCAATATTAGGAGAATAGAACTGGTAAGCTTCGGCGGTGGAAACGACTAGGGCTGTTTTCCCCATACTCCCTAAAACCGATTCTAAAGATGGGATCTTCCCCGGCGTTGTTTCTAGTCCAGCTTTTAACATTGAAGGATTATACTTAATCAACCCTGAGTCTACTACTAACTCCGGTCCCATTTTACCTTCGACCACTTTACTTTTACCAAATTTAGCGGCGAGAGCATCTTTCGTCATGTCGGCGAATGATTTTCTTGTTTGGACAACAGAAAACTTTGCCATACCTTCTCTGGCTGGCGTTACTTTTAAAAATGTATTATTGGCGTTTCCGGCATAATTTGCGGCCGCTCTGTTGGTCAATGGCAGGTAGCTTATTTCAGGATTTTGAACTCCTGGACCAAACTTAATTTCATTAGTAGCAAGTTTCGCTTGGCCTGGTTTGGCTCCTATTTGTTCTAGTTGAGTAGCTTGTAGTGGTCTAAAATCTTGACCGGTTACTGGTTTTTGGACTGTTACTAGTCTTGGTTTAAAAGCGGCTCCGACTGCTTCTGTTAAAGAGGCGGTAATAGCAAGATCGCCGGCAAATTCTCCAGTAGCTTTTACGGCTGAGGCAAATGGAGATAATCCCATTTCTATTCCCTCATCATAAGATCCTCCAAATCCTTTTACCTCTCCTAAAACCGGTAGGTTATAAGACGGCTTATAAGCGATTGGTGATTCTTTCCCGGTGATGGCTTTATAAAGTCTTGACTCCCCCTCTAAGATACCATGACTAACTCTAAGCGGAGCTTTAATTACTTCTTTAGGGATTGCCTTGGCAATGTTCCAAAGAGTTCTAGGAACTTCTCCTCCTAGATGTTTTGTTTTTTCCCAATCCGTCATAGAGTTTTCCCAATACCCTTGATCTGGCATCCTAACGACAGTGTTTAAAAGCTCGTAAGGCAGAGAGCTGGAAAGCGACCTGTTCGACTCTACTAAAGATGAGTCATATTGGGCTTTTTCGATTGACCTTTTTATATTTTGGTCTAGCTGTTCTTGAGTTATTCCTAAGTTTTGTTTTTGCGTTTCCTGTTTTTGAGCTTCGGCTTGCAAATTATTTATGAGATTTGGTTGGGGTGTGGTTGGCAAAACCGGAGCAGTCGGCTGCTGATTCTTTTTCAATTCTTCTTGATAATAAGTTGATGATCTAGCCATAAAATTTAACTAAATAGTCTTTTTACAGAGTCTATTCCTGACTGGACTGTCCTCTTAGCGGTAGCAAAGGCACCGCTGTCTACTTTAGCACTAGGTTGTTGCGGTGTTCTAAAAGCTTGAGTTTTAGGTTTATTAAAAGGATTTGGTAAGTCATAATTCATTTTTGTTGGAACTTTCCCCTGCATTATTTGGTCTTGCATAGGAACTCCGTTATCAATACTTGGAGCCATGCTCATACCTTGATCCGGTGTAATAGGGGCGGTGACATCAATTGTTTCGTCTACTTTGTCCATCAAAGATCTTTCAAACCCTTCCGGCATACTTAAAATTGCATCTTGTATATTTAAAGATTCGGGAGTGGCGTTTAGATACTTGGTATAGCCGCCATCTTCTCGTTTTTTATAAAGAGTCCCATTATTACCTTTAGCCCAAGCATTACTTGGTAGGTAGTCTTGAATTCTTAGATCTGGTTGCGACATATTTACATAACCTGATTGAGCCCTGCGGATTACTCCTTTTTCTTGGACATTAGCCATTAATTTATTAGGCTTAAATGACCCGGGGTTGGCCGGATCTGGGGTAAGCATATCAGCGGCCGAAAATGTTTGGTTTCCTAACTTAAAATAATTTTCTCCATCTCGTTTATAGTTAACTTTTCCAAATACTTGGAAGCCGTCTATCATTCCATTAGTTTCTGCATAGCCGGTTTTATCTCCGTATTTAGCATAGTCGACATTTACAATTTCTCCGTTTTGATTGGTTTCAACATAAGCCACATAGCCAGGGATTGGATCGGTCAAACCTTCTGATACTTCTCCCATTGCTTGAAAAGCTCCGGCTCGTTTTTGATATTCTTGCAAAGCAGAGTTGTATTCGTTGTAGTAATCTGTCGTGTCTAAACCAGAGTTTTCTCGGCGAGTGATTATTTCTGATAGTTCATTTAGCTTAGCTTCGACACTGGCCATTCTTCCTTTTAGAAATTCTCGAGGGTTATTTCCAACAACCATAACATCTTCGCTTGATTCGCTGTTTAGAATTTTATTCATTCTCGTAATGTCGTCCGTTCTGTCAATTTCAGAAGTGGATTTAGATCTTTCGTAGCTAGATATTTTGACATCGTAATTAGAACGCTGATCGGCGGTGAGGTTTCCCATTTGGATATCCCTGGCTTTAGCAATCAAGATATCATAATCACCCGGCGATAAGAACCCGTCTTTAGCTAGAGAGTTTTCTAAGATAGCGAGTTGATCTGCTAAAATTCCCGCTCCCGAACCGCCCCCGGTTTTTTGTAGGGCTGGGTTTAGAAATGAAACATTAAAAGTAGCCATATTATTGTTTTAAATAAATATCTTGCCCTAATCTAATAACTTTTTGTTCAACTTGTTTAGGGTCTTTGTATTGTTGTTGAAGTTGAGTCCAACTTTCTCCGGTGAGCTTCTGGCCTAGAACTGACTTAACGCCGGACTTTAAGAATTTGTCCGTTCCCTTTGTTATGATGTCCTCTGGTTTGTAGTATTTAAGAAGATCTGGACTGGCAATTTTTTCTCCGACTGCCTCGATTGCAGGTGCTGATATATCGGTAGTGTTAATTGGGCTTCCTTTAGAAATACTGCCAATATTATCTAGTTGTTTAACGGCACTAAAAGTTTTACCAGTATACTGTTTGAAGGTGTCCTCATTCCAAGATCCAGTGAAAGGTCTTAATGCCCCCCCCTCGTATTTATAAACTGTCTTATCGTTTGGAAGTTTGTAAGTTTCTCCTTCGGTTAAAGTTGGAGTTGAGAATTTACTGGTCATATCTTTAGCAACTGTAAGAGGTGAGGTGTCGCCAAATTCTTGTTTTTGAGCGGTATCAGAAAGCCCGGTAACAATATCAGATGCTTTTTTAGTAGCCAGTTCTTCGGGGGTGACTGTTGCCCCGGCTCCAGATTTAATAGCGGTTTCCATCGCTTGTTGGCTAGTCATGCCTGGATTGGATGACATAATCGATGACATCGTTGATAATATCTGACTAACTTGATCTTGCTTTTCTTTAGCTGCGGAAGAAACAATCTTCTGGTAGTTTAAAGACTGGTCTACGCCGTAGGTGTCTTGAATATAAGCCAGTTCTTTTAAGGCGTTATTAGCATCTAGGTTCAAGGCGAAGTTGTTTAAAATATTAGATCCTCTTAGTTCAGCGGTGGAAGTTAGAGATTTTTGTTTGTCTTGGTCAATTCGTTCTAAGTAATCGGTTAGTTCTGGTCTTTCCTTTAAGGTGTCATACCAAGTTGAAACATCTTTTAGAGCATCGTTGCTTAGAATGTTTCGAGTGCTCTTGTAGGTTACTTTGTCATTTAATTCAGATTGATAACGATTAAAGAAACCATTTTCAGAGCGGTCGTTTAGATATTCTCCTCGTTTAGCTTCCCAAAACTGACTAGCGGATTCGTATTTAATTCCGCCGACTGTAATCGGGGTGTTTTTATCAGCTTGTTCTAGTTGGGAGTTAAAGTCATTTAAAAGAGCGGTGGCCGAGTTACCGGTCATAGTCGTCAGTGACATATTTAGTAAGACTTTGTTGATGCTGGCTTCGGCTCCGGCTTTGTTTAAAGATTGGAGTTGAAGATCTAAAAGAGCGGCGTAGTCATCATTTCCGGCATTAATCGCTTCGACTTTAGCATCATTTATTTTAGTTTTTTGCTTATCAATTATCTCCATGTCCTTACTTTCAGCGGCGTAGGTGGTATTGTATTGTAAAGCGGTTTTACGCTGTTCGTAAAGTTTCGATTCTAAAGTGGATATATTTTCTTTGATGCTAGATTTTATAGTCTGGTCGGTGGTGTTATTTAAAGTATTTCTAAGCCAACTTAAAGTAGTGTCGATTGACTGCACGCCGGCGTTTAACCTAGTTAGTTCTTCGATATATTTGTTAGTGAAATCTTCTTGCTCCTTTCGGTCTTTTAAAGATGAGATTTCATTTTTAAGTCTAAGGCGTTCTTCTCGATCGCCAGCTTCGACTCCTTTTAATTGATTATCTCGAAAAGCAATTTGCTGATCTAAGCTTAGGTTATCTTCCAAAACTGCTTTGTTGAATTTTTGTTCGTCAACCAAATTTTTCCTTACTCTATTTTGAGAAATCAAAAGCAGTTGGGATTCTATGAAGGTCCCGAGGTTGATAGCAATTTTCTTTTTTTGATTTAGCTTTTCATAGGCCATATATTTATGGGGTTATAGCGGCGGCCGGGATAGCTCCTCCCGCTGCTCTTTGATTAGCTCCGGCGATTGCTCCGCCAGGACTGGCACTAGCTCCCGCTTGATTAGGATTAGGGGGTAAACCGCCACCGCCTTCGCCTTCTGTTGGTGGCATAGCGGATTCAGGATTTTGAATTTGTAATAACCCAGGTTGACGAGCTGTTTGTGGACCAAGAACCGGATCGGCTAAGTCTTGTTTCATCCGCTTTTGTTCGATCTTAGGTTGCGGTATACCAAGATTCTTCTGAGTAGTAGTAAGAGATTGAACGCCAGATTGTAGTTTATTAATTTCGTCAATAATATTTCGGAGTAAGGTGGAGATGATACTTACTTCGTTAGTGTAGTCGCCCATGATAATTTCTTTTGTTTCCGGGAAATAAATCTCTAGTAGTTTGAAAATATTAGTGTTTAGACTGCGGAGGGCTTTTTGATAACGCTTAATCTTAGGGGATAGTTTGCGGATAACTGATTGTAAGGCCATCGACATAGAACGGCCAGAGATGTTGCCGTTTTGAATAGATGACATTAAGGCCTCAGAAGTCCCAGATACATCTAAGATAGCCCGTCTACGGCCGTCTACGAAGTTTGAAGCGGCATAAGGATCTCCGGCTCTAGAGATAGGGTCGAGTTCGCCGTCATCAGGCATGTTAAAAATCTTAGAAAGCCCATGGACTAAAACTTCCATGCCGTCTAAGTTCTTGCCTTTTAAATTTATAGTGGAAAGAAACTTCAAAGCATTGGCGAGGTCGTTGTTAACCCGAGTATAAAAAAGTTGCGGATCGATAGAATCCTCAATATCTGATTTTCCGTAAGGGTGGTTAGGGACATAAATGTTCTTGATGTATTCAAGTGGGACAAATCCCCAATCATGCCAGTAGTAATCGATTAATTCATCTTCTAAAAAGATGGCCATTACCTTGTCGGTCCAAAATTCGCTGCGGTTAATCATTCTCTGGTAGGTGGACTGAGCGGTGATGTTAGGTTGAGAGCGGAAGTTAGGTCTGCCGGCGGTTTTATACTTTTTTATAATGTCAGCGGTTGATAAGCCTTTTTCTCTTAGCTTGTCGCCATACATTTTTTCGCATCTCATTGGAGAAATCGAAGTGGTGTCGATGTAGCCGTATAGGTCGTGATAGTTTTCATCAAGGAAAATTGGTCTAATATTAGCTGGGTTTTCAACATTATAGAATTTAATTTTCCAATCTTCTTTCTTTGCCCCCTTATCTAGGAAAGGGCCTTTAATAAAAGTGTCGCCGTATGTTGATCCAGTTTTAGAAAGTTCCGGGAAAACGATGTCGTCAGCGTTATTATCATCGTATACTCGTTTTAAAAGTTTTTCTTTAAATTCGGCTTTTAGTTCTAATAGTTCATCGGTTTCATCTTGAGTGGGGCAGTTAACTTCAACCGGGGCATCAAAAAGCAACGATGAAAAAGTGTCAACGATAGTGGCACAATAGTTATCTGTTCTCTGAGAAGCACCGGGCGGTTCATCGTGATCCCATTGATCGCCACGATAGAACTCTCCCAGGGTTTTATACCCGACAAACTGCTTACCGGAAGATCCTCTGGTGGCGGATACCCCATCTAGACGAAAGCTGAGGTCTTTGTCGGTTTCTGATTTAAAATCTAGGTATTCATTTTTTAAATCTTCCTCAAACTTTCTAAGTTCTTTGGAAGTCATGCCTGTTTTGTAATTTAACATATAGTTAGAAATGTCTTTCGGTTATTGTTAATTCTTTGACGGCAATTTCTTTTTGCCCGGAGATTTTAAGGACATCTTTTGAATTATTAGCTAATAAGTTTATGTCAAATACTTTAGTTTGATGTTTAGCGATTTTCTTTTCGCAATACCAGATACCCATTCCAAGGGCCATTACCTCGTCTTGCTCTAGTTTTTTGTCCTCAATTCGGTAATTTCCGAGCTGTTCTTCTAGTTCCGGGATGATGAAGGATCGGATTTTGCCAAAATTTTTGTTAAGTTCGGTTATTTTACCATCTTCATCGGTGGAAATTTTCCTCCCATGAGTTAAGCATAGCACAAGATAGAACAACATGTCATCTTTTGGAGCTCTAGAAATAGAGAAATCGTGCAAATGTCTGACTTTCATCTCCTTTAACATCTTAGAAATAATAATTCCTCCCATAGATGAGGAGTCGTGAATGATATCTGCATCGTTAAAGTCCATCTGCAAGATCTTTAAGCGGGCTAAAGCAGCGTAAGGGGATGCCCCTTTAATTGATTCTTTAAAAGCAATCCGGTAGTGGATGCCGTCAACTGGTGGGCGTTTGTTAATGAAGTTCATTAATTCGGTGATGTCTATTACATAGATTACTGTTGGATCGCCGGTGTCTGCGAAACCCCAATCAACTGAGATGATGTATTTTCTGTTTGGTTCTCCCATCGTAATAGGGGAGTAGTTCTCCCATAGTCTTTCGATAGCGACATTAGGAAAGAGCTTAGCCCCGGCCGAAACGAAATCTCCAAAAGCTACCTGGCGGTATTTTTCTTTGTCGGTTTGTTTAATCGAGGCAAGAATGGAGTTTTTTTCATTTTCGCCGATAAAAATGTTATTAGCGATTCCCCCTATCATCGTGAAGAAGCCGTCTTTTAACTTTAGGCCGTATTTTACAATACGCTGATAGTAAGCGTGAGAAGGCTTATCTACCTCCGGGGTGCCGATTATATCCATCGGTCCTCCAGAGTCAAGTAAACGGGACTGGATTTTAGCTGGGAGTTCATCTCGAAGATGAAGGGATTGAGGGGCTTCATCGTAGGAGATGTAAAAGAACTGCGTTCCAGCTAGAGATGAGGCCTGATCTTCTCCGGTAGGGACACCTTTAATCATCGAATTGTTTGCGAATACTATTTCTCGTTTAATTTGTTTGTGATCAACTAAAAATGATTTAATTTTGCAAATATTTCTTACCTTTTTACCTCCCCATTCATAAATCTGCTTGTCTGAGAAAATGTCGACTATATAACGATAAGCGGCATCAACCTGCATAGAGTGAGGGGAGATGTTTAAAGTGGCATATCTGATGTCTTTTACATATTCCGGCGGGCCTGAGCAACCGATTTTATAGAAATTATACCAAACATGCTTGACAGATGTAACGAAAGTATTATGAGTTACTATAAAATCTCTAGTTAAATAAAGGTGTGATTTATCTTCTACTGTTAAACATTGGCAATCTTTATTCCCAATAAACTCGATTTTTCTAAGTATCCTGTTTTTGGTGGTGCAATAATTAAATTTATTAAATATTTCTTTTTTTCTTTTTAATCTAAATGGGCATTTTGTTATTCTTATCGTAACTCTGTAAGCTGTTTGGCCATTCTTTTTCTCTCCTAAATAAGTATAAGTTGTTGATTTTTCCGCAATTACAGCCATGCCACCTAGTGATTGCACAATAAATTTTACTTGTTCCGCCAAAATTTTTGAAACTGACGAGTATTCTATTACCCCATTTTTGTTAATGCATCCGTCTGTATCCATTAAACCCTGTAAAATAGCAATTCTGTGGTCAGGTGTGTTAAAAATGTAGTCGTTTGGGATGAATTTATTATTAGATTTTTTGCCTAATAGCCCTAGTTTTCTTAATTTACTAGCCAAACCTCGAAGGTGATAGCTATATTTATCGCTCTTTGTTTTTTTGGATTCTCCAAAACAGTCTAATAATTCTTTGTCATTAGTGCAAAATGTTACTGAGTTTGTGGTGATTGATCCATCTCCAAGCAGTAAACCTAGCAAATATGGGTCAATATCAACTTTTTTTTCTGGAAATTCTACTGGTGATGTCATTGGTATTTCCACTCTGTATTTAGGTTTTGGGTTTAATCCCCAGCGTGAAATTATTTCTTTAGTTGTTAAAACTAACGATTTTTTATAGTTTTTATTTTTATAATTCTCGCTATTTTTTATATAGTTTTTATTGAATCTATTATTTGGCGTGACTACCTCCCATAAATGTTCTTCATCGCACTCAGTCCAAGATCCGTCATTAAAAGTCAATTTATAAACTGGCCTTTTACCCTGTGGATAAATAGCAGTTACTTTTGTCTGCTTTCCGTTTTTAGAGTATATAAAATCTCCTAATTTAATATCTTCCATTTTTTTCCATCCAGTTGGCGTTAAAATAGGCTCAGTTAGAGGTTGGGCTTTCCCAAACCGGTTACCCGGGGCTAAGATATTTTTTAAAAATTCGTGTTCGAGGAGTAAATCTAACTTTGGGAGGGGGATGTTTTCCTTGCTGGCTAGGTTATAGGCGGCTCTTATTTGAGTTTTTGTCGTGACCCAAAGCCAAATTTTCTGCCTATCGTGGAACTGCAACCCAAGGAAATGTTCCCCGAAGAACACTGGGTCTTTGCGACCTCGAGCGATGTCTTTAGCGAGCTGGTTAGTGCCGACCGGCTTGTCGGCGGCGGAACTGTTTATTGCGGTTCTGTGATTCATAGTTCGTCAGGGTTAAAAGTTACCGGGGCTTTAATTTGCTCCGGTTCTTCTGGTTCTTCATCGAAGTCTGATTCTTCTACCGATCCGTATTGAGCGGCCTGGATCATATCTTCATACATTGTTGTTTTGCGTTTCTCTGATTGGACCTTTGTCAAGGCGACCATACGGCTGTCTTTTGCTTTCATAGCACTAAAAAGCCACTTCATCCTCTCTGCTATGGGGACTGTGGCGAGAAGTTCAGGGCGGGCAATTATGTCTTGAATAGAGGCATCAGCAATCGCCATAACATTACGGATAGAGCTTTGCTCCATCTTGGCTTCTGATACCTTATTATCGATGTATTTTTCGAGGATATTTTCAACCCGGTGCGTAACCTCGACATTTATTTTATCAACAAAGCGTTTCCAGGCGAGGTATTTGATTTGCGGAGCGACCGGGATAATGTAATCGGTCCAAAATTTCCGAGCACTTAACTTTTTCCCATATTTGTCATAGTTTGACATAATGAGGTCGAAATGCTCAGATTTGGCAATAGATGAGTTTGATGTCATAGGTTTTTGACTATTTATATTAATTATAGTATAGTTTAGATAAATAGGCAAAGATATGCTAAATTACCACAAACAAACAATTCGAATGATCGCAGATATTATTTTTGCGATCTTTTTAGTATGTTACTTAGCTTATTTGGTTGCGGGCTAAGCAGGCTAAGAACAAATATTCGAACAAAGAAAAAATCACAAAATTTTCAAAATTAGATTGCTTTCTAAATTCGAATCATATTAACTCGCTTAGCCCCGTATACTCTACGGGGTTTTTAAAACCCTAAAATGGTTCTAACCCTATAAAATAAATTCTAATATTCTTAATCTTAACATATCAAACTTTCCCCCCAAACCCCCTTCGCCGCCTCACGAATGGGGGGGGAGGGGTGTGTCAGAGTGTGCATGGTGTTCTATACGATTGTTATGGTGATAAACGCTTGTTGAAACGGGGTCTTGGTTGAGAGGGAGAAGTCTTAAACTGTTAAGTTTCGTTCTACGATACCCCCACTACCTTCTTTCCTAGAATGGTTATTGAGGAAAGGGGTTTTAGGGCAGAGCGGTAGACTCCCCCTCCCACACTCATCACCCCTTCCAATACTTTATTCCTTACTACTCTAAAAACATTGTATCCCCTCTGGGGATAATAATAACAATAATGTATAGCACTACGTGCTATAAACAATATGTGGCACTATGTGCCACAAGCAAGGTGTGCCACTGCGTGGCAATAGTGTATGGGTCGCTATGCTTCCCTGTGTGCTCCTTGTTATAGCTTCCTCTTAGTATGCTCAATGGCATCTAGGGCGGGCGACATATTAATCCTTATATTTTTAGGGGGTTTAATGGTGATTATGGGGGCTTGACCTTTATCCCGCCCTATGTCGTTTTTATCATATTCCTCCTTCCCTTGCCTTAAGGGCTCCGCTCCGCTTTAAGCCTTCGGCTCAATGTTTATTATATCTATACAATAAGCTGTCTTTTAGGCTGTGGATAACTATTATCTCTTTATTATGTTTTATCTGTTTATCACTAAAAGCGGGCGACTTGTTGCTGTGGATAACTTTAGGCTTTTTTCTTGTGTAATATTAGCGTAAATATAATGATAATTAGTCTATGATATACTTGACTATACTATAATATAGGCGTATAATAAATAGTATAAGAGAGTTTAACATAATAAAGAAAAAGCGGGGGCATAGGGATAATGAGTAGCGTAAGCTCTTATCCCTCCCCTTGCGACAAAATAATATGAAATATAATACTGAGTTTAGAAAAACCCTTAACAGAAAAAGAGCGAGCCGAAATGAAATTCTAGTTATTGCCTTCTTGATTGCCTCCTTCTTAATAGCAGGGCGGATAGACTATTTAATTAATTTATGAGCCAACAACGGGATGAAGCAAAAAGAAATACCCGTTAGCTCAATTAAGCATCTCCCTGGGCTGAGCGAATAAGCCAGCTCGGGGGGATATAAGAAATATGAACACTTATAGAGAAATTAAAGCCAAGCGGGAAGGAGATGACGAGCGAATAAAAAATGCGGGGCTTATTGCTGAAGAAACTTGTGATGATGATATATGGAAAGAAATACCAGCGACACTACTTGAAGCCCTGGGCGAGCTCCCATTGAGCGGGAACAAATTTGATGAGCCAAGTATTAACCAGAGATTAGACGAAATGCGAGCTAATGACTTAATAACGGGCGAGCATCCTGAAGCTAACGATGAGCAATATCTTGAATGGGCGATTGAAGAATTTGACCTTAACCACGATGAATATAAGAGAATGGCCGAGGAAGAAAAAATTTAATATCTGAAGCAGGGGGAGGGATAGCATCGCTCCTCCACTCCAGGGATTAAAATACTGGTCGGGGCACTTTAAAAATTAAATAATATAAATATGGACAAGCAAGAAAAAATTGCCGAGCTTTGCGAGGCTATGAAAAAAATTAACCTGGAGCTATTTAACGCCGAGAACATAGACGAGAACTTAGCTATCTGTAATATTACGAGCGAGCTAGAGAGCCAGGGACTTATAGACTTTGACTTCTGTTATAGAGAGAGCGAGAGCGACGGTTGGCTACAATGTGAATTTTACAGCAAGAAGCTAAACAAAACTATTATAATGGACTATGACGCACCGAGTTATTTTGATAACGATGACAATCCCGACTTCACCGCTGGCGTAAAGTTTGCCGAGATACTGGCGGACTACCAGAGCAAATGCGAGAAGCTAGAGGCGAGTATAACTATTAACAAATAACTTTATGCGACAAGAGAAGCTTCCTAAATGGGTAAAAGTTGCCTTAATAATTGCCTTTGTGTTGGTGATAAAATCTAAAATATATCTCCAATAGAAAGGCGGGAATAACTTAAAAAGAGAGAACAGCGGGGAGCCCCGACCCCATTCTTCCCTTCTTTAATTCCGGTTCAAGCAGAGGAAACAGCCTCAGAGGGAACAACTTAAACAAGGAGATTTGGCCAGAGGAAACAGCCGGCCGGATCTCTCTGCTGAAGATCAACACTCCCGCAGAGATGTTCATATTTAAGGGTTCAACTGTGTTAAGGCCATAGTATTGACCCTCAAGGATGCACTCCCCCAGGATGGAATATGCTTCATTCTATTCTGGGGGGTGAATCCCCATTAAAAATTAAACTTAAAGAGTTAAATTACTATAAATTTGCTATAATTAATATGCGTAAAAGACATAGATTCACAATCAGTTTAGGCGATAATTGTCCATATTGCAGTATAGGGCGGATAGTTGTCAAAACAGGTAAATATGGTCGATTTTTTGCCTGTGATAGATACCCAGGATGTGTATTCGCTCAACCGGCGGAAGATGAAGATAATGAGTTAGATAAGGCGGCGGATTATTTTCTAGCTGATCATGGGGTGTTAATCCCACGAAGTTAATAAATCCAGCACTTAAGCTGGGATAATAGGGGAATGTATGAAAATAATAATAAAAGGTAAATATTGTTCTCATTGCGGAGAAATTGACTGTGAACACTCAAAACCTCACCATAAAGCTAATCTTGATTTTTTCCCTGTATGGCAGGAAAGAACTTGCTCTATCAATGAATTTAATAAAAAGTTTGGCAAGCAAGAAGGATTATGGGAAAGCAAGGGGACTGAACACAAAGAAATTAAATGCGATAATTACGGTTGTCATTGTTCTAATGGAAAACATTGTCGCAGAAGAATGGAAGATAAAAAGTTTTGGTGTATTAATTTTAAATCATTACCAGAATTGTTAGAGTTTTTTAACGAGGTTGGTTTTTGTAAAATATATAAAGAAGACCAAAACGGTTGTGGATTAACAATTGATTTAGATTAATATCACCCCTCTCAAACAGGGATTAAATAATAATCTAATAAACTTTAACCCCACTATAAGTTAATACTTAGGGGGATAATATGTATATGAGAAAAAATTACATAATAAACGGAAACTGTATAAATGAAATGAGTATTATTGGAAATGATAGTGTTGACTTAACACTTACAGATATTCCCTACGCAGAAGTTAATAGAAAAAGTAATGGATTAAGAGTTTTGGATAAAGAAAATGCCGATATTTTAACTTTTGATTTACAATATTTTCTTAAACAAGTAACAAGGGTCACAAAAAATTCTATTATAATATTCTGTGGTCGTGAGCAATTTTCTACTATTTATACATTTTTCGCACAACAAAAAGGAACAGTAAGGCCCATTGTCTGGCAGAAGTCTAACCCAAGTCCAATGAACGGACAACATATTTACTTAAGTGGAGTAGAGTTTGCTGTTTGGTTTAAGAAAGCTGGTGCTAAAACTTTTAATGCTCATTGTAAAAATACCGTGTTTAAGTATCCTAATGGGAGTTCTAAATTACACCCAACAGAGAAAAATCACAACTTGCTAAAGGAACTTATTTTAGATAATTCTAATGGAGGAGATATTGTTTTTGACCCCTGTTGCGGTAGTGGAAGCCATTTATTGGTCGCTAAAGAAAACAAAAGAAATTATATCGGGATTGAATTAGATAAAACTTATTTTGATATAGCAAATAATCGTTTAATCAACTAACACCCAGTATAATACTGGAGAAGTAGTTTATAATTTAATTAGATAAATATGAAAATAAGAAGAATATATGGAACATCTTTAATCGGAAGTTGCCAAGACTGTGGTAAATTATTTGAAGATTATCTTAAATCTTCTCTCTCCTCTCTCTTAGATGAAGTGGAGAAAGATTTATTAGTTGCTATTAGTTTGAGGTTAAGAGATTATGGACCAGGATTGGAGTTTACTACAAGTCAAATAATTAGAGAACAAATACATAAAATAAAAGAAGACAATCCTCTCTAACCTAAGAAAAGAGATAAATTAAATTGTATGAATTGTCAATATTGTAATCAAGAACTTAAACATCACGATTGGTTTGGAACTAATATGAGGTTTGATGGTTCTGGAACTACTGGAGTAGCTTGTAAAAACCTAAACCGAAACTACATATTGATAGAATTAGACGAAAATTATTGTAAAATAGCAGAAGATAGAATTAATAAATCTAACCCAGTATAATACTGGAGAAATGTATATGAAAGACGATAAACTAATAAAAGACGAAAGTTGCATAGGACAATCAACTAATATGCCCCTATCTAACAAGAAGCCACAATGGGAGGAGAGGTTTAATAAGTTAGTGTCTAATTATTTTCTACCAAATTCGTCAGTTAAATGGGATGACATTATCCAGTTCATCTCTGACCTCCGCAAACACGATGAGGAGGAGTTAATTAAGATGTTGCCGGCAGTTCACGAATTAGGGCAAGAAGAAAGTCTTGATAAAACTGACAGGGAATATTTCAAAGAGGGATATAATCAGGCTATGGAAGAAATTAAACAACTAATCCAAGACTATTATAATAACTAATATGAAAATAATCCCCCAAAAGCATCGCAAACTGATTGATTCCGATCCATATTTTAAGCGTAGTTGCTTATCAAATATTCCGGCCCAGTCAGGAAATAGAATAGTAATTCATCATGCTTGGATCTATGCCGGTAAGCAAATATGTGAAATGTGGAATTATTGCCCTCTTTTAGAGAGTGAGCACGATGCTCAAAGTTCATCTCCCAGTGCTCATAACTCAAAAGAGATTAATGATAGAATAAAATTAATAGCCGTTAGCAAGGTCGATCTAGCGGAGTTAAAAGTTAAATATCCCAAAAAAGATTGGGAACTAGAAATTAATAAAATTAAGTTTAATTTAGAAAATTATGAAAAAAGCAATTAAAGTATTCGCAATTATTGGAGTTATCATCGGCGGCTTAGCGTTGATAGCTTGCATTGATGAGTTCGATTCAGCCTCTTTTATAGGCGGATTATTATTCTTAGCTTGGGGAATATTAGATTTAGCATTCCTCGATAGCTTAAAAAAATAAATATATGATAATTGATAAAACAAAAGAATCTGAGGGAATGGGATTCCAAATTATTGGAGCAAAAATCCCTAAGAAACCTAAGAAAGATGAGAAGCAACCTAAAAAGAAATAACTATGCGTGGTAACATCACAAAAATTCATAAACTTAAGCGGAGCCGGAATGGCAATTCCTTCGTAAGAGTAACCTTTAAACTTGAGGGCGGAGATTGGGCTAAAACTGACTTATGCCCGGACTACCGGAATTATCAAAGATGGGTTCCATTCTTATTTGAAGGCTTAGACCTAGACGGACTTGTTATGAAAACTAAAAATGAAGTTGATGCTGATAGTTACCCCCATAGAATTACTGAGAAAAAAGAAGGATATTGGGTTCAAAACCCAGATGGGACAATGTCGTTTATTAATAGGTCGATTCTAGTTGATCCGGAAATAGCGGATTCGGCTGGGATGGACCAACCAAAACTTTTATGAAATTAATAATATATGGTTGGGCATGTTTATTCTATGGATTTTGGTTATATCCGGCGTTATTCCCTCCCATAATAGACACCTCGCCGGTTATTCATGTCCAAAAACAAGTTGTGGATAACTCAATCTCTGGGATATCTAGTTACTATGATTACGACCTTAATCGAGCCGATCAGAAATGCAGAAGTAATGACTGTTATTCGATAACTAATTCGACTTGTGCCTCAAGGGACTTTAAGAGGGGGACAATGTTAAAAGTAACCAATTTAGATAATGGCAAAGAAGTTGTCTGTCGGGTAAATGACTACGGCCCGGAACTGTCAACTGGAAGGGTTTTAGATCTTAGCAGCTATGCTTTTTCTCAAATATCTAGCCTAAGATTAGGGCTGGCTAATGTAAAGATATCTGCTTTAGAGTAATATACTCTACTATAAAATAATAAAGCGTGTTATAATATGATAGTAACTATAAAAAATCAATTTAGAAAAAAAACTGTTATGTCTGAGGGGAGCCCTTGTAGACATTGTGGGACTAAAATAGTCTTAAAAGAAAGTAAATTTAAAGCCAGTAAGCTACTAAAGCCATATTACTATAACGCATATTATCGATGCCCTAGTTGTGGGAGATTCTATCTATCTGGAAAATTTAAAGTTTATAATAAATAATATGCCATTATCAGTAATAGAAATATTAGACCAAGAAATCAAATTAAGCCGAGAGGAGGATTATCTTGGCAAGGAGAAAACTAGCTTTTGGGCTTCGGAAACCGAAACGATGGCTTTTGACATCTATCATAGATGGATGAAAACCGACCCAACGAACCCGATGGATGAAGAAAAGATGATGATGCTCAAAATGAGAAAATTAACCGAGGATGCTGTTGTTTTCTATCTTCAAAAAAGTGGCCAAGTAATCGATCGGCTCACTAATCAGGAAAGATGTTATTTTGAATGGGGGCCAAAGAAAGTCCCTATTTCCGGTTATCCTGATCTTGGGCTTTTATACGAAGGGGAAGAAATAATTGTCGAGGTTAAAACCTATTACGGAGGCAAGCAACATAGCGAAATTAGAATTGGGAAGATTAAAGAAGCTTATGTCAAACAGTTAGCAATTTACCTTTACCACTTTAAAATCAAGCATGGCGTTCTCTTGATGATTAACCAAGGAACTGGAGAGAGGTTTGAATTCGATATCTATAATGTCGAAGGGAATCCATATCACTTTATTTGCCCGGATAACGAGATCGAGGTCAATCTAGAGGATACCTTTAAGAGATGGGAAAAAATTTATGTAAATAATATCTTAAAAAAGAAAGAGCCAAAGATTGAATACCAGTATAAATACGATATTGAAAACATCGATTGGGAAAACACTCCGGCCGGAACAATCTCTAGTGCCAGAAACAATAAGGCTGTAATTGGGGATTGGCAAGTTAAATACAGTGATTGGAAAGATTTAATAGTTAAAAAACAAGGAACAACATTAGGCTATACTCCTGAAGAATTAAAGAGGATCCGGGAGTTAACAGCCGGTTATTCCACTAAAAAACTTAATCAAGTGCGGTTTGATCCTTCCGACTTATAAAACTATGGTAAAAACATTAACCTGCATCGACTGCGGGGCAGAATTCGACTTTACTGTCGGAGAGCAAGAATTTTACAAACTTAAAAAATTAGCTGACCCCAAGAGATGTTTATCATGTCGTAAGGCCAAGAAAGCTGCCCAACAATATGGCAATTAAAATGCATCCTGTCGTTTCTTCTAATATTAGTGCGGCTGGATATGACAAAGACAAAAAAATACTCCAAATACAGTTTAGCAACGGAGCAACTTATACCTATACCGGCGTTCCATTAGCGATGTATGAGGGAATCTTTACGGCTGACTCAGCCGGGAAGTATGTAAGAGAGTTTATAGTAAGGGCTAAATATAAATCATCTAAAAAGTAATATGAAAATTATCGAGTTAAAAAGTTCTAATATTAAAAGACTAAAGGCGGTTGAGTTCCAAATTGATGAATCGCAAAATGTCATTTTAATAACTGGAAAAAATGCCCAAGGCAAAAGTTCTGTCCTCGATTCTATCTGGTATGCTCTAGGCGGTAAGAAAGCCGCTCAAGATAAACCAATTAGAGATGGGGAGGAAAAAGGAGAGATCGAGTTAACTATGAAAAGTGAGAAAGGAAACTATATCGTAAAACGAACATTTACAGATAAGAGATCTTATCTCTC
>Ga0210043_1000771_pt1 | contig 32352 bp, 31 predicted proteins | sample CryGeymet201501t_FD_183990 | JGI IMG/M metagenome (GOLD analysis project Ga0210043, IMG submission 183990) | Groundwater microbial communities from Crystal Geyser aquifers in Utah, USA - Crystal Geyser metaG 2015-01t (SPAdes) (version 2) | ecosystem: Environmental > Aquatic > Deep subsurface >... | reverse complement strand
GGGGTGCGAAAAGACAAATTTGTGCTACACTTGAAGGAGTCTGAATTCCGTTGGAATTACAGAAAACAAATGTACCAAGAAATCCTTAAAAGGCTGAGGAAAAATCCGCTTTAACTTTACTAGCCCCATAATAATTTTGGTTGGCGCTTGATCAAATGTAAACGCTTCAACTTGACTAACAAAGCATGCACAAAAAATAAGTGATAGCAAAAATGAAACATATAATTGGGCAATTCTAATCATCAGGACGGGAATTATACCAGTATGCTATTCTCAAGGTATGAAAAATTCAAAAAAACCCCAGACACTAGATGATGCATTTTCCGATGTAAACACAGAAATGCTCGAAATGTTTCTCAAGAAACACAAAGACTACGGGAAGGGAAACATTTTGGCCAATGGCGAACTTGGAATTGCCATGCGTGTGAGTGAAAAGGTGGAACGAGCCAAACATTTATTGGTTAGCCAACAAACACCGACCAATGAGTCACTCGAAGAAACCTGGATTGATATTGCCGTTTATGCCGTGATTGCCGTTTTATTCCGCAGGAAACAATTTCAAGAGCTCGAAGTCACGCCAGAAGCCTGAGCACGCAGTGCCAATTTAAGCGCGCCATGAACCGGTGGCTTTTCGGAAAAGACGATACGAATGTGCGCATACTTTGCTTGCAATCTACCGATAAGCGGATCTTTAATTTCTGGTAACTCTACTACCGAACCAGACAAAACACACTCAAATGCTTCGACAGCAAGTTGTAAGCGAGCAACCACTGCATCGATATGATTCTCTAAATCTGCAATAGTCTTATCGATAATACGCAACGCCACCGCATCATTTTGTGCTGAAGCTTGTGTGCAAAGTTTTGATAAATCTGCGATTTCTTTTTTCGGCAGGGGAGGAGAATAAACTTTTGACTTGAGGTCTGCGATGCTTTGAATAGCGAAATGTTGACAGACCAACTGCTGCAAAATTGAAGGCTCCGCACGACCATCAAAACTTTTGACTGCCTCACGCAAAACCTGTCTTCCAATAGAATAGCCCGATCCTTGATCGGCAAGTAAATAATCTGCCCCGCCCGCAGTGGCTGTCTCACCACGTGCGTTTTTACCATAGCAATTTGAACCAGTCCCAGAAATCAAAACTACAGCTTGCGCTGCATCCGAGCCATTTTCCAAAGCAATCACGGCATCATTTACTAAGATAAAATTGGCGACATGAAATTGATCGAGCACTGGCTTGAGCGAACTCAAGGCGGCAGTATAATCTGCTGGACTATCCATACCAGCTAGTCCCATAGCAGCATGCGAAATCAGTTGATTTGCATCGAGATGTTCTATCGATTGACGAATCGCTTCATGCAGACTGAAGCTCGCAGCCCCAACCGAAGTACTCGTCAGATTGGTCGGACCAGATAAGCCCGTACCAAGGATCGCGCCTGTACTATCCGCACACACCACATTGGTTTTTGTTCCACCTCCGTCTATCGCAAGTACATATGACATATATTCTCCCTCAGCACGTACTTATAACTCATGAATAATGTTTGGGTCAGCGGGACTTTGCAACTCGAGCCGTCGTTCTAGATAAGTGAGTACCGTTTCGATAAACACCGCATGACTCCAAACTAGCGGGGTAGCGGACAGAGACCCACCAGTGTAGGGATCGAGTTGCTCTGCCAAAACTCCAGAATTGTAGCGGTGATCTACCACCCAATCCAAACTTGCGAGCAATGAATCGAGATCGGTAAGCCGAGTATCAGGATGCAACATTGTTCGCTGTATCTCCCAAAGCGTGGTAATAAACCAAGGGTTTGAGAGATCTTTTGTCTTGAAATAATTGTCTCGTTCATAGCGGATAATACCGCCTGTCTGCCCCGGACTGATCAATCGTTTCTGAACTTGTTCAACTGTCTTTTGCAAAAGTGGGTCTCTCAGATCAAACATACCGAAGTACCAAAGTCCAAACAAAGAACTTGAGTCAATCGTTTCATCAAGCACAATCTGGTCATCTACTATTGTGGCTAAACGAACAAATGACTGTTGCTTTTCACTATAGAGATGATCAACGGTAGCTTTTTTAATTTCCTCCGCGGCCTTGCGATACTCCCGCATATGATTGCGTTTGTCGAGTAATTCGGAAAACTTGGCAGCAGCTTGCAGACCGCCATAGACTGCAGCGCAAGTGTATGTAGAAACTCCAATTTTTTCTTCCCACAAATCATACGAGGGGAGAGGAAGCATTGTCACTTCGTTGCGAAAACGAACAAGAAACGTTGCGATTTTTTCAATCAGTGGCTTATATAAGTCCTCTATGAACTCCAAATCCTTTGTTGCTTCGTAGTACCTCCAAAGAGCGACGAGCACGCTGGCACTCTCATCCTCTTGAATCGGCAACTGCAAAATTTTGTCTTTGAGCCACTCGCTTTGGGAAGTCGCCGCATGCCAGGTAGAACCCAAGCTTTCGTCTGAGCGATATCTGTGGTGCAAGTACCCATCCTCGTGCAAAACATCCTGACAAAATTTGAAAAACGGTTTGGTCGTCTCTGCGTATCCCGCTTTGCACATCGTCATAACAATAAAAGCGGCATCTCTCGGCCACATGTACGTGTAGTCGTCCTTGCCATACTCCATCATCGCACTATCGGCCGAAGCAATGATGCTGCCGCGGTTGTCCATGTGAGAACGCAAAATAAAAAGAGACGTGTCAAACAAGCGCTGCTGCTCTTTGTTCAAACCAGTGAGGTCGTGTCGACGAGTTTTTAACCATGCAGTCCAGTAAGATTCTGTCGAATGAACTATCGATGCTGGCGTTTTTTGAAGTACCAATTCATTGAGTTTGTAAGCAGTATCGAGTGACTCTTCGGCACAAATCCAGTAATACAAACGAGCTTTTTCATTTGGCTCACAGCTCATTGAAAAACGAATGACAGAGTCTACCGAACCATGTTCAACTGCATTTTTTCCCAAAACACCATCTTCGGCATCTTTATAGGTGCCTTCTTTGCCCTCAAATGCATACGCGCCAACAGAGTAATCATCAATCGCAGTGCCAGCTGCAGTGCGACCATTGACGATAAATACGCGCCTGCCTTTGTAGTGCACGATCGCGTTGTGTGTAGGATCAAAAAAAGCAGTATTTCTTTTTTTGCTTTCACTAATAGTAAAGACTTGATGGAAAAAAAGCCGAAAATCGCGCTTCTGCTCTGAGTGATTGTAGATGTCAACTTGACGTACAAAAACAGTCGTTTCGTTATAGACCGCGTCTTCCATGACCAGCGTGACCGCCAAAGCTTCATTTTTACAAACAAGATAACCAACCATTGTCTCAGGCTTATAACCAATAGTTATCTCCCAGGTGCCGTCATCCAACCAAGAAAACTTATCTTCTACCCAAATTCCAATTCGGTGTTTTTCTCCCAACACATGATTCTCCAACCCAACGTATGGGTAGTACAAATCACGTACAAACCCGTAATTATCGAGACAAACCACAAATTTTCCGTTACCAAGTGTCAGGGCACGCGCCACAAGTCCTCCTTTTTATTATTTCAGTAGCTTCAGCACTGTTTAGTGTAGCAAGTTCTTTGCGGACCTGGCAAGAACTATTCCAGGCGTTCGAGCAGATGTGCCAACACTACTGCATACTGTCGATATGCTTCAAACGGAGAATCATACGGGCTAAAGTAAGCATGGACATCACCATCTGCTGACCACTTAGTACACATATAGTAAAAGTGATCACTGGTTTGGAGAAAGCGCCAGTCGGCGAGCAGAGCTGCATTCTTGGTTGCAATGATTTTTTCCTCGAGCGAATATATGATGCGCAAGGTATCTTGCTGTAAAGCGTTGCCGGTCCAGGCAGTTAAATCTCTGTCAACATCCGCCCAAGAAATTGGCTTAGGGACATCATAGACCCCCGCACTTTTTGTCTGTAATGCTGTGCTTGGAGTTACAAATACATATTGTTCGTTGTGAATTGCATCGGACACAAAGGCTGTAAAAAACTCAAAAATGCCTGTTTCCTCCCACTGATGCTCTCCAAACGTTTCAAAATCCATAAATAAATTGACACACTCACTCGGACCATAGCTTTTAAACCACTCAAGGTATTGTCTGACTGAAAGGGGAAACCACTTCCAACTACGATCTGAAAAACGAAACGCAATATCATCCGAAAGTTGTGCTTGTTTGAGAAGCAGGTGAAGCTGAGATTTTGTAGCACTCTGGTACACCTGAGTCGGTGGCCTATCTCCAAGATAGCGTGGAACGGCTTCGGTCAGCATGCCGATATATTTGAGCTTTGCCACTTGCTCCGCAATGGCATTGGAGTAAATGAGCTCAGTGTTACGAAAAACAGTCGGAACCACACCAAATAGTTTTTTGAGCATCTTTTTGTGCTGCGCTATTTGCGCCGCAAATTCTGTGTTGGAGTACAAACTTGCCAAGCTGTGATAATAAGTCTCGGATAACAACTCAACCCGACCAGTTTTGACTAGACTTTGCAAAAGCACAATAAGCTCTGGTTCATAAGCCTGAGCCTGGTCCAAAAAAACGCCAGAAAGTGAAAGTGCGAAAGTGAATTTTGGTTCAGTCGCCAATAACTCCCGTAGCAACCGCAACATAGGATAATACGATTTTTTTGCGACTTTAGAAAAGATGACTTTGTTATCATCTCGTTCCGTAAGGCGAAAGTAGCTCGGCACTTCTGACCCAATCGTGGTGAGCGGAACTGGCGCCAGACGTAGTGGTTGGTGGAGCTCAAAATACAAACAAATCTGGGGCATTATTTTCCCAAAAAAGCAGTGCGATAGACCCGCCTCACTTGATCTGCAGCGCGAGACCAAGTAGCTCTCGACACTTCAGATTGTTGGGCAACTACCTGTGTTTGATGCGTTTGTGTATCCGTGAGTAACTGTACTACCTGTTGAGTCATCAGATCAATATCCCAAAAATCGGCCACAAGTGCACTCGGCATCGCTTCATAAACTCCAGACTGCTTCGAAACAATAACTGGTGTGTTGCGCTGTGCAGCCTCAAGCGCTACCAATCCAAATGGCTCAGAAACCGATGGCATGACAAAAACATCGGATCGATCCAAAAGTAACTCTCGCTGCTTGTCGCGCACAAAACCAGAAAAGAGAACTGAGGCAGTTAGTTGTTGGTCCGCTACGCGCCAAAGTAATTCGTGGTACAAGTCACCGTCTCCAGCCAAGATGAAAAGTGCATTTGGAATTTGCATAAGAACTCGCTGAGCAAGTTGCAAGAAAAACTCCGTGCCTTTTTGCATGGTCAATCGACCCATGAAAGTGACGACAGGTCGCTTCGTTGCAAATGGCGATTGCGCAGTACTGAGCTGGACCGGAACGATACCATTGTGAACCACAGAAATTTTATCGCGTGGAACGCCATATTTTGCGATGAGCAATTCTTTGGTGTAGTAACTCACCGCAATGACTCTCGTCGCTGCTTGCAGTCCCTCATACTCTGTCTGCTGAATAAAATTACTCCCGTTCCCCGAGGGGATACGATCGTACTCAGTCGAATGTACTTGCGCCACAAACGGCTTTTTTAGTTTTTCCGCTACCTTTGTCGCAGCGGGAAATGCCATCCAATCATGCGCGTGAATCACATCACTGTTGCGATGCAGTAGTGCTTGATCAACAACTTTTTGAGTGTACTGAGCAACTTGCTCCTCCAAGTATGATTGGGGAGAAATTTTGGAACTCATCTCTGGTAAAGAAATAGGCGTCGTTTGATAGGCGAGAAACGGTGGATGCGCTATCGACAAAACTCCAAGATCAGCGCCACAATCTAGAATTTCCATATGACTGGCACTAAAACCAGTTTTATACGGCAAAGTAAAGTAAATTTGTGTGTTCTGCTCAGCGAGAGCTTGCGTAAGGCCTTGGCAGGCCACACCTAAACCACCACTATTGTGTGGCGGATACTCCCAACCAACCATGAACACACCTGTTGGTGATGCTTGCATAGTACTACTGCCTTTAGTGTACGCGAAACACTTGCGAGAATGCAATGCGCATCTTGGCAAAGTGAGGTAAAACGGCATACACTGATTGTATGAAGTTTGACACAAATAAAGTAACAATTGTCGGCTGTGGCAAAGTCGGCATGACCGCTGCCTTCTCGCTCCTATATACAGGACTCGTCAACGAGCTTATTTTATTTGGCCGCTCGAAAGCAAAACTCATGGGAGAGCAACTCGATCTCGAGCACGCACTGAGTTACTTGCCCCACGCGAAGGTCACTGCAAGTGAAAACTGGGCTGATATTGCAGAGAGCGATGTCATTGTGTACTCGGCAGGCGCAGCGCAAAAACCTGGTCAGACAAGACTCGATCTCGTCGAGGGTAATGTCAAAATTCTCGAAACAATGTTGCCAAATATCATCCGACATGCACCAAACGCAGTACTTCTGATCGTTGCAAATCCCGTCGATATTCTCACCTACAAAGCGTACCAACTGTCTGGTTGGCCAAAAGGAAGAATCTTTGGCTCGGGTACTTCGCTCGACACAGCTCGCTTTCGCTATCACCTTTCCGAATTCTTACACCTCAACCCGCAAAGTATTCACGCCTATATTTTGGGTGAGCATGGGGACAACTCTTTTCCGGTGATATCAAGCGCGTCAGTTGGCGGACAAGCACTAAGTAACATGGACAACTTTAGCGAAGAACAGGCGCTGAAAGCGTACACAAAGTCTCGCGACGCGGCATACAAAATTATCGAAACTAAGGGTGCTACGTACTATGGCATTGGCGCTGTTGTTGCACATATTGTCAGCAAAATTCTCCGAGATGCCCGCACCGTCTTGCCTCTTTCGATTCCGTTGCATCAATACCATGGACACTCTGGCGTTGCACTCAGCGTCCCGTGCGTCCTTGGTAGAGTGGGGGTTCAAGAAACGCTCCAAGCAAAACTTGATTGGAAAGAAAAGCAACAACTCGAAAAAGCCGTCACAACACTCAAACAATATCTCTAGAAAATTTTTGGCTGACACTGCGGGCAAAAAAACGTCCCACGACCACCAATTTTTGTTCGCTCAATTGGAGTTGCACAATTTGGACACGGCTCACCATCTTTTCCATAGGTGCGAACAACGTCCTGGTAGGAACCTGCAAATCCATCAATGTGACGGAAACTGTGAATAGTCGCCCCCTGTTTCTCAATACCGAGGTGAATAACCTTTTGCAGGGCAGCCAGCAGAGCACCCGACTCCAGCCTACTCAGCGAATTTGCCGGTCTCGCAGGATGCAACTTCGACAAATGCAGTGCATCATTGGCATAAATATTGCCAACACCCGCCACTACTCCTTGATCCATAATAACTACTTTGACAGGTTGTCTGCTTCGTTGCAGTTTTGCAAAGAAAAATTCTGGAGTAATCTCTGGTGAAATTATATCTGGCGCGTACTTTTGTAATTCTTGCCGAAACTCTACTTCATCCACCGCCTTAATCCAGCCAAACAATCGCATATCATTAAAAAATACTTTTGAATCATCAGAAAATTCTAAAATTGCTCGTGTGTGTTTACTCGGTAACTCTGCAACCCAATCTGCTGTTGGGTGACCACCACCGAGTCGCACCACCGAGTCTTGATAGAGAATTTGTCCGGTCATCTTGAGGTGAATCAAAAGCGCATTTTCATTTTCAAACCGAAGCACCAGTATCTTTGCTTGGCGAGACACTTTTGCTACTATAGCTGACTCCACTAGAGATGAATCTCCTCGGACACTCTTTGTGTGAAGGACAATAATCCGCAATAATTTTTTGCCAACAAGATGCGGCTCAATTCGCCTGGCGATGGTTTCAACTTCGGGTAATTCTGGCATCAAGAAGAGAGTATACCCGTCTGGCAGTATTCTTGCTATAATTCGCGACACGTTATGTGGGTCCGTAGCTCAGTCGGTAGAGCAGAAGCCTTTTAAGCTTTGTGTCCCGGGTTCGAGTCCCGGCGGACTCACCCTTGATTTCAAGCCTGGTTCCAGTGCTATACTATCTACGCATGCTCAACACGCAGAAACTACTCTACATTTTGCCCGATGTGGCTTACATCGCCGAGTTGCTCCCGACCAAAAAACCACACACTTTCTCTGTTCAAACTTTTCGGCAAATTAATGGCACCTTTATTGACGACAACGAGTTCATTTCCGAACATATCTTCAAGCTATTTTCAAAACTAGATGCAGGTGAATCGTACACACTTATCCTCCCTGATTTTTTGTTTACAAATACAATTGTTACGGTCAACGAAACTTCAGACGTAAAAATTAAGCAGTACCTCAAGACAACGTTGCTGCCACAATTGACGCTCGATGCCTCGACTCACCTTATTGAAACCTTTGTACTAACAGAGCTCAAAGGAAGTGCTCGAGTTCAGCTCTCGGCAATTGAACACTCAATCTTGGCTCCAATCAAAGTCGGGGCATACTCAGCCAAAGTCACCATAGTCTCGGTCTCACCAATCAGTTGGGCGATAAAATCCATTGTTTCCCTCGAACCATCTATTACTGTTTTACAAATTGGAAATACACTTCATAGCGCTCTGCAGTACATCGGTGTCGACCAAACAATGCAAACAACTGTCGATGACACAGAAGTAATTGCAGAGACTATTAAAACACTCAAGGGCGCGGAGCCGAGTATCCAAACCATTTACTTGCTGACCAATGATCTAGTCGAGAAACGCCTCGCAGAGCTGCTTTCAAATACGTTGCCTCTGCAACAACTCAGTTCGCTGTCTGACGATGCAGAAAAAATGCCGTCGTACGTTCGTCAAATAATAGAGTCGAGTATGCGCACGTTCTCAATTGAGGACTATCCAGTTCCGAGATTTCCAGTAGCTGCTGCAACAGATGCAGAAGTCGCTTCGTATAAAGAACAACTGGCCACAGTGCCACAAGGAGAAGTCATGCCAACTGACAACTTACCAAAACCAACAAAGCAAGCTGAGCTTGTAGCTCCAGATGAAAAGTTGCTCGATTCGGGGGATGAGGAAATTGCTACTGAAACTGAGATAGAGGAAGAACCAGAGGTGAAAAAACCAGCACCAGCCGTTGTGAAGGATGTAAACATTTCGCAGTTTACACCAAGTAAAGAACCTGATAAAACTCTAACAGAAGAGGAACCTATGCTTGAAACTACTGCAAAGCCCATCATCAAAAATAAACAGACTGCTGCTCCCATGCTAAAGATGGTGTTTATCACCATTGCTGCTTTCGCTGTAACGGTGGCTGTTGGTATCGGTGTCGGACTCTTATTCCTCAAGTTCACCAGCAACTCACAAACTGACACAAGCCCTGTTGTCGTGGTAGAAGAACCTGTGGTAACTCCCGAACCAGTTGTAACTCCAGACCCAGACGCTTCGCCAGCTGCGAGTATCGACGTTGCTAAGTTCAAATTGCTCATTGTGAATGCAACTACAAAAGCAGGATACGCTGGCACCATTAAAACGAAGCTGACTGACGCTGATTTCGCCAATGTCACTGCTGGCAACGCCAAGGGTGAATATGACAAACCAGGTACCTATCTACTTCCCTCCGAGAAATTTATGAAAAATGCCGAATTGCTCAAGCTAGTAGGAGCAGCTACTAATCTGACAATTACAGAAATGGAAGATAAGGACACAGAAGATCCAGCAAAAACCTATGATGCCGTGCTGGTATTAGCTGAGTAATCTCAGGTTACCTGTTGCCAGAGTCGAGGTAGTCGGTATAATCAGCAACTGTGCTGCGAGTAAAAATACGCATTAGAGACGTACGTTATGACCGCCGATAGCATTCATATTTCACTCTCAGCCGAGACAATTTTCCATGTCGGTAATTTTGCTATAACCAATTCAATGTTTACAACTTCCGTTGTAAGCTTCCTCATGATCTTGATCGCAGTACTCGCAAACCGGCAACTAAAAGCGACAGATCGCCCCACGGGATTACAGAATTTTGTTGAGTGGGTGATAGAGGCGCTCTTTACTTTAGTGCACTCCATTACGCAAGATCTCAAAAAAACCAACCGCTTTTTCCCGCTTATTGCAACATTTTTCTTGTTTATTTTGCTTAACAATTGGTTTGGCTTGCTACCAGGCGTAGGCAGCATTCTCAAGTCGAAAGCAACCGATGAGCACGCAATAGAAGAAGTTGCACAAGAGCCAGCTCCACCACTATTTCGAGCCGGTACCGCTGATCTCAATACCACGTTAGCGCTTGCACTCATTTCAATTCTTGCAACCCAACTCTTTGGCATGCAGTCACAAAAACTGAGTTACTTCAAGAAATTTCTCAATTTTAGTAGTCCGATTATGTTCTTTGTCGGCATTCTTGAACTCATCTCTGAGTTCGCAAAAATCATTTCTTTTGCGTTTCGTCTCTTTGGCAATATTTTTGCCGGCGAAGTTTTACTCGTTGTTATTGCCGCTTTGTTGCCTCTTGGTGTTCCCTTACCATTCTATGGCCTCGAGTTGTTTGTTGGATTTATCCAGGCGCTCGTATTTTCTATGCTATCACTAGTATTTTTTAACATGGCTACAATAAGCCATGACGAACATTGAGGAGGAGTTATGACGACAGATTTCGCCGTCGCATTTGTAATGGGTCTGGGCACAATCGGACCAGCATTGGGCATTGGTTTGCTCGTAGGCAAAGGATTGGAGGCCATTGGTCGCAATCCCGAAGCTGCTAGCAAGATCCAAACAAACATGATCTTGGGCATCGCTTTTGCTGAGGCAATTGCCATCTATGCTTTGGTAGTAGCACTTATTCTTAAGTTTGTCTAAAGCGCGAAACCGCAAGAAGGGTATACATGAACATACAGCTCGCACAGCTCGTGTACCAAACGATCAATTTTTTGATAGTTTTTGGCGCACTCTCGTACTTGCTCTACAAACCAATTCTTAAGATTTTCGCAGAAAGATCAAAGCGAATTGAAGAGGGACAAAAAGCTGCACAAAAAGCCCTGCAGGAACAGGAAAATGTAGAAGCAATGAAGCAAAGCTCAAAAACAAAAATTGAGAGAGAACGAGAGAAAGTTCTCAAAGAAGCTACAAGTGCTGCAAAGGAACAATCAGCCCAAATTATTGCAACTGCAAAAACTCAGGCTGAAACTGAGATCTCACATCTCAAAGAACAATGGAAAGATCAGCAGCGCAAAGACAAAGCTGAAATGGAGTCACAACTCGTCGAGCTCGTGATAGCAACAACGACCAAAGTGCTTGGTTCTCAGCTGACCTCCAAGGATCATCGTGCGCTTATTAAGAAGGAGCTTCAACTGATCGCTGCACAATAAAGATACTGGTATGACACAAAAAAAAGAGATACTCATCGTAACGCCACAAGTGCTTTCTGCTGCGCAAAAAAGTGGACTGACCGCACTGTTAGTGCAAAAGATTGGCACCGTAACCCCGAAGTATCTCGTAGATCCAGCTATTGTGGGTGGACTCAAAATAACTATTAATGGACAAGAGCTCGATGGCAGTCTGCTTGGAGAAGTACAAAATCTACAATCTCAGTTGCCAATTGTTTCTGTCACTACTGCAGTCGAACTTACCTCGGCAGAACAAGCCGAAATAGAAAAAATCGTCAACAAAAAAATCGGCTCTGCTGAATACAAAATCACCGTAGACCCTAGTGTGCTTGGAGGAATTAAGATTGTGATAGATAGTCAAGAGTTTGATGGAACTCTCAAAGGAAAGTTGCAGACCTTGCGACAAGTACTGCTCAAAAAAGTAGCGGCATAAGAAAGTAGCATATGAAGCAACAAGATAAACTACAAGCATTACTCGGTGAACTCATCGCTAGTGCAAATATCACCACAACCCCTGAATCCGTTGGGACAATCATGTCTTTCGGTGATGGCGTTATCCGTGTCAAAGGTCTCGAAGCAGTCCAAGCTGGTGAGCTCGTAGATATTGGAGAGGGACAATTTGGCTTGGCCCTCAGTTTAGAAAAAGAGTATACGGCTATTGTTGCACTCGGCGCAGCCAAACACATCAGTACTGGCCAAACGGTAAAACGAACCGGAAAGATTCTTTCTATTCCTGTTTCCGATGACATTATTGGCAGAACAGTTAATCCGCTCGGGGTCCTCCTTGACGGAAGCAAAGCCCTGACAAAAACCAAAGATATGGTGCTAGAAAAAATTGCTCCTGGTGTAATGGCTCGCCAATCTGTTTCGGTCCCACTGCAAACAGGCATTAAGGCAATTGACGCCATGATTCCGGTTGGAAGAGGACAACGAGAACTCATTATTGGCGATAGAGCGACAGGCAAAACAGCTATCGCACTTGGTACTATTCTCAATCAAAATGATCAAAATGTTATCTGTGTCTATGTCTGTATTGGACAAAAACGATCAAATCTTGCACAAATCACCAATATGCTTAGAGCTGCGGGCGCAATGGAGTACACCATAATCGTGGCTGCCACCGCGTCTGAAACAGCTGCAGAGCAATTCCTCGCTCCATATGCAGGACAAGCAGTTGCAGAGTACTTCCTCGAACAAGGCAAAGATGTTTTGGTTATTTTTGATGATCTTTCCAAACATGCACAAGCGTATCGAGAAATTTCACTACTGCTTCGCCGACCCTCCGGTCGAGAAGCCTATCCTGGCGACGTTTTTTATCTGCACTCACGCTTGCTCGAACGAGCATGTCGTTTGAATAAAGAGCATGGCGGTGGCTCGATCACTGCGCTGCCGATCATTGAGACACAAGCAAATGACGTCTCTGCATATATTCCAACCAACGTTATTTCAATAACCGATGGTCAAATTTACCTTGAGGCAGATTTGTTCAACTCGGGTATGAAACCAGCAATCAATGTTGGACTTTCTGTATCTCGTGTCGGCTCCGCTGCACAAATTAAGCTCATGAAGCAAGTCGCTGGTACCATGAAACTTGACCTCGCCCAGTATCGAGAGCTCCAAGCATTCGCACAGTTTAGTTCTGATCTCGATGACCGAACAAAAAAGCAACTTGCTCGCGGTGGCCGTGTCAACGCCGTCCTCAAACAGGGTTGGGACACACCACTCAAAGTGGAAGAGCAGGCTGTTGTGATCTTTGCAGCAACACGTGGCCTACTCGACACGATTGATCAAGATAAAATCCCTGCCTGGGAGATTGAGTTTATCTCACATATGCGAACTGCACAGAAAAAATTGCTCGCTCAACTTGTTGCTGACGGCAAGTTTGAAGAAAAAACAGAAGCAAAGCTACAATCTGTGATTAAGTCATTTAACGAAACTCACTATGTCTAGCGCACGCCAAGTCACCAGCCGGATAAAGACCGCAAAAAACATTTCAAAGATTACGAAGGCAATGGAAATGGTGTCAGCAAGCAAGATGCGACGTGCTCAGGCACAGGTGCTGCAATCCAGACCATATGCTCGTGCAGTTGCCGATACATTGCTCACTTTGGCAAAAGAAAGCAATGTTTCTCTACATCCGTTGTTTGCTGAACACAAAGAAGGTGACGAACTACTCATTTGTCTCTCAACTGATCGCGGACTGTCCGGCAGCTTCAATCCAAACTTATTTCGAGAGCTCGTACAGTGGAGAAAAAAACAGCCGCAGGGCAAAATTGTAGCAATTGGTAAAAAAGCTGTCACATTTGCGCAGTTTGCTGGCATACACATTCATGCGCAATTTACCGCTCTGCCAGATCCAATCTCGGCAGCAGACACGCTTCCAATCGCACAACTTGTTCTCGATGGCTATCTCGATAAAAAATTTAGAACCGTTGCTATTCTTTTTATGGACTTCGTAAATACGCTTTCACAAAAACCTATGCTGCAACAGTTGTTGCCACTCAGCGCAGATATTGCAGAACCAACTATTTCCCCTGCCGTCAAAACAGAGTACTTATTTGAACCATCTTCTAGTGAAATTCTGGATAAGCTTGTGCCATATTATGTTGAAAACGCAATCTTCCAAGCATTTTTGGAAAGCAAAGCAAGCGAACACTCGGCGCGTATGGTTGCCATGAAAAACGCAAGTGAAAATGCACAAGAACTGCAAGAAGAACTCCAACTCATTTACAATAAATCTCGACAGGCAAGTATCACTAGTGAGCTGCTCGATATTACTACGGCAACATTAACACTCAATACATAAAAAAGGACAGGATGCCAATGCAAAAAACTCATGGAAAAATCGTACAAATCACCGGCCCAGTTGTCGATATATTTTTTGAAGATTCACTTCCAGCTATTTACAATGCGCTCACGTTGCAACGCGATAATGGCACGACTCTTCACTTCGAAGTTGAACAACAAATATCCAGCCAAGAAGTGCGCTGTATCGCACTTGGTTCTACCGATGGTTTGACTCGTGGCATGGAAGTAACAGACACTGGCGCACCAATCACAGTTCCTATTGGTGAACAAACTTTGGGAAGAGTTTTTAATGTTGTCGGCGAAGTAATTGACGAAAAAGAAGCATTCATACCAAAGATGACTGCACCGATCCATCGGGCTGCACCACTACTCATCGAGCAAGAAGCTACAACAGAAATTCTCGAAACTGGTATCAAGGTTATTGATCTAATCGCTCCATTTTCCAAAGGTGGCAAAGTTGGCGCATTTGGCGGAGCCGGCGTAGGCAAGACCGTCATCATTCAAGAACTCATCCGCAACATCGCAGAAGAGCACAAGGGTCACTCCGTCTTTGCTGGTGTCGGCGAAAGAACTCGCGAAGGAAACGATCTGTATAACGAAATGAAAGATTCTGGCGTACTCGCTAGTACTGTATTGTGCTTTGGTCAGATGAACGAGCCACCGGGAAACCGTCTTCGCGTTGCACTGACTGCGCTTACTATGGCCGAATACTTTCGAGATCAAAAGCATGAAGACGTACTCTTTTTCTTGGATAACATCTTCCGCTTTAGCCAAGCTGGTGCAGAAGTTTCCGCTGTTCTTGGTCGTATTCCATCAGCAGTGGGCTACCAACCAAATCTAGCTACAGAAATGGCAAGTCTACAAGAACGCATCACTTCAACCAAGGATGGATCTATTACGTCAATCCAAGCCATTTACGTTCCAGCTGATGACTACACTGACCCAGCTCCTGCTACGACATTTGCACACATCGACTCTACTATTTCGCTCGATCGCAAGTTGGCGGAGCAAGCACTTTTCCCTGCAGTTGATCCACTTTCCTCTGCTTCAAAGATTCTTGAGCCAGACAAAGTTGGAAAAGAGCATTACGCGGTAGCTCGTGGTGTACAAGCAGTACTGCAGCGATATAAAGAACTGCAAGACATCATTGCTATTCTTGGTATTGATGAGTTGAGCGAAGAAGACAAACTCGTTGTTTCGAGAGCACGCAAGATCCAGCGCTTCCTCACGCAACCATTCTTTGTGGCAGAACAGTTCACCAATGTTCCTGGCGCATATGTACCAATCGCAGAAACTATTCGAGGCTTCAAAGAAATTTTGGATGGAAAACACGATGCGCTTCCAGAGCAATCTTTTTATATGGTTGGCACAATTGACGAAGCGGTAGAAAAAGCCAAAAAGATTTAGGAATATTGATGTCAGGCTTACAACTACGAGTCGTCTCCCAAGAACAAGAACTCGTAAACAGCGAGGTATCGCAGGTGACCGCACCTTCAGAAGGTGGAGAAATTACCATTTTGCCTGGACACGCCGCACTCGTTGCCCAACTACAAGTTGGAGAGCTCACGTATGTTATTAACAACAAACCGAGCACCATCGTGGTCTCAGCTGGTTTTTTGAGCGTCTCCCGTGCAGATGAGGTGATTGTTATTGTCGATAGCGCAGTCGATGAAAGAAATATTAGTCTGCAAAAAGCTGAAGCAGCCGTCAAAGCAGCGCAACAAACTGTGGTCTCAAGCAAAGAAAGAGAAGAATTAATTCGTGCCGAAGCCTCGTTGCGTAGAGCAATGCTCGAGGTAAAAGTCGCACTCCGATCCAAAAAAACGAAAATATAGATTTCGTATTGCCAGAAAGAAAAAAGCTACTATACTCAACGCGTATGATGAATGCCGCTACACCAGTCAATCAGATGATTACACTTACCCAAGGCGGTCTTGACGAGCTCAATGAGGAGTTGCGCATTCTTGTAGAAGAGAAGCTTCCTGCAGTTATCACACGCATCGCAATTGCTCGAGATCATGGAGACCTGTCTGAAAATGCCGAGTACCACAGTGCCAGAGATGAGCAGCAACTTTTGCAGGCAAGAATTGATGAAATCGAGATGATTTTGTCAAAGTCTACCGTCGCAAGTAATACCACCAGCCACACCAATGTTGGCCTAGGTTCTACTGTCACCATTCAGAAAAAAGGCGGTAAAAAAACAAAAACCGTCACCTTAGTCGGAGAGTTTGAGGCAGATCCAGAAGAAAATAAGATCTCAAATGCCTCACCATTGGGAAAAGCGCTCGCTGGTAAGAAGAAGGGCGACGAAGCGAAAGTAGCAGCACCTGCGGGGGAATTGCTCTACACAATAATCGCAATAAAATAAAAATGTACTGAAGTTTGAAACCCCCGCCTACAGCGGGGTTTTTTGTTTAGCATGAAAATATGAGTACTTACCAGTACAATACAAAGGGAATATGAACACAATACAACATTCGGATCACTGGGTTGACGCTGTCACAACGAAACTACTTGAATGGCAAACGAAACAGTCAGTACCCAACCTACACGTCGATGACATGAAAACTCCCTCTGGGAGAGTGCATACTGGTGCGCTTCGCGGCGTGGTACTTCATGATCTAGTGGCAAAAGCACTTGAGAGCAAAGTCGCAAGCCAAATTGCAAACACCTATGTTTTCAATGATATGGATCCAATGGATGGTTTGCCTGGCTATCTACCGGCTGAAAAATTCGAACAATATATGGGTGTGCCACTCTACCAAATTCCTGCACCAAGTATTGCGGAGTCGGGCGTCGATTTTTCACACGCCACAGATGCAGAAAAAAAACGATACGCCGAAGCAAAAAGTTTTGCCGAGTTTTACGCCTTCGACTTTATTGATGCGTTTCGAACACTTGGCTGCTCACAACAAATTATCTGGAGCCACGAACTCTATCAATCGGGAAAAATGGATGCTGTCATCAAAACTGCGCTCGATTCTATCGACAAAATTCGAACTATCTATAAAGAAGTTGCCGACTACCAACTGCCAGATAACTGGTTTCCTTTTCAGGTTACCTGTCCAGAATGTGGCAAAGTAGGCACAACACTTACCACTGGTTGGGACGGCACAGAAGTCACCTTTGAGTGTCAACCAAACAAAGTCACCTGGGCCAAAGGCTGTAGCCATACTGGATCGATTTCACCATTTGGGGGAACGGGGAAATTGCTCTGGAAAGTAGACTGGCCAGGTCACTGGGCTGCTCTCGGCATAACCGTTGAAGGCGCAGGCAAAGATCACACCAGTGCCGGCGGCTCTCGAGATATGGCAAACGCGCTCTGCAAAGAGGTTTTTGCGATCGAAGCACCATTTGACATTCCTTACGAATGGATCCTGATTCGTGGCGCCAAGATGAGCTCGAGCAAAGGCATTGGCACCTCTGCGCGAGAATTTGTCCAACTCTTCCCACCAACGGTTGGTCGCTTCCTCTTCGCCAGCAAAGACTACAACCAAGTCATTGACTTTGATCCCGCATCGTTTTCGATTCCAGATTTATTTGATGAATATGACCAAGGAGCTAGAATTTTTTGGGAAACAGAAGTAGGTGACAAACGACTCGGTCGTGCCTTCGAATTATCACAGATTGGTAGAACTCCAACCGCACATTTTTTGCCAAGATTCCGCGATCTCGCCCTCTGGATGCAACATCCAGAGATTGATCTCGTCAAACAATTTTCTGAGATTGCGGGCGCACCACTCACTCCACAAGAGATCGAAGAGTTAGAAATGAAACGAGTCTATGCAGAAAAATGGGTAAAATTCTATGCACCAGAAGAGTACCAACTGCGACCAAAAGTGGAACTGCCAGAAGCAGCAACTGAATTATCGGTAGAACAAATCCAGTTCTTGCAAGATGCACTTACAATGCTAGAGGAAAAAGATTGGGATCCTACGGATTTGCAACAAGGTCTCTTTGACAAAGCAAAACAAGGTCTCGGAGCCAAATACGCATTTCAAGCAATCTATCTCGCGTTCTTGGGCAAAAAATCTGGACCAAGAGCCGCGTGGTTTTTGCTTTCGATCGAACCGGAGTTGAGAACAAAACGAATTACAGAATTACAAAATCTAAAAACTGAAGTTGTGGTTGAACCAGATTCAAATACGAACAACCTTATTAGTACCGAAGTAAAACAACAATTCCCTGGCATCTTTTTCGCCTCAGTAAAGATTTCTGGCGTTCAGATACAAAAAGAAAGTAAAGAACTGCAAGAATTAACCAAAAAAATACTGCAGTCGCTCACCGTATCTACAACTGAAGACATAACGAGTCTTGCGCCAATACAGGCATATCGCAAACTCCTAAAAGCAACTGGGACCGATTTCCACAGCAAGCGCCCTTCGCCAGAAGCATTGCTGCGAAGAATCATGCAAGGAAAGAATTTATATCAAATAAATACTGCTGTGGATGCATACAACCTCGCGGTGCTCGAAACTGGCGTTGGACTTGGTGGTTTTGATGCATCGCAACTTACTGGACCAGTGCAACTTCGCTTTTCAAACCAAAATGAGTCGATGCAACTACTTGGGGATTCCGAACCAACGCTGACTAGAGAAAATCAACTTGTCTATGCTGACGCAGAAAAAGCTATTACAATCGACCTCAACTACAGAGACATTGACGCGACAAAAATTACGACAGATACTACCGATATTCTGCTCTTTGCTGATGGTGCCCCAAACCTGGCAGAAGACGATATACTAGCTGCACTACAAAAAGGCGCCGAATACATTCAACAGTTCTGCAGCGGCACGATCGAATCAATAGTAGTCAACAAATAAAGTTCTTATGTCCCTCCCAACCCGCCAACAATCACAAGACATGCTCACCCAGTATGTGAAAAATCCTGCGCTGCTCAAACACTGCTACATGGTGGCCGCAGCGATGGAGGCTTGCGCGGTAGCCCTGGGTGAAGACGGTGAATTGTGGCACCAAGCCGGTCTGCTGCACGATCTCGATTGGGAGGCATTTCCAGACGAACATCCAAACAAAGCCATCAATGAACTATTGGTAGAGTACCCGAACGAATTATTGCAAGCTATTGCAGCCCACGCGCCCGATAGAACTGGCAAACAACCTGAGACACAAATAGAGCGCTATTTATTTGCAAATGACGAACTCTCTGGCCTCATGCACGCCGTTTCCCTCATGCGTCCGGGTGGATTCAACGATATGAAGCCAAAGTCTATTAAGAAAAAATTGAAAGATAAATCGTTTGCCGCCAATGTCAGTCGAGACGATATCAATCAGGGTTTTGAGTTGATTGGTAAAACACCAGACGAACACATCGAATTTCTCATCACCGTGTTTCAAAAAGAGTAGGAGGACATATGCTCAGTATTCAGTACATCACGCAAAACCAAGCTGAGCTTGAGGCAGCCTGCAAAAATAAAAACCTTGATCCTAAAATTGTCGCGGAAGTGCTCTCCCTAGATATAAAGCGCAGAGAGCTACAGGGCAAAACCGACGAGCTACGCAAACAAAGCAATGAAATTGCCGAGGCTATAAAACAAGCTGTCGGAGCGGGTAATAAACCGACGCCAGAACAAATCGAGACCGGCAAAAAAATCAAAGAGCAACTCAAAGAATTGGAGCCAGCACAAAAAGAAGTAGAGACAGCATTCGCACAAAAAATGTACTTTATTCCCAATGTGCCAGCCGCCGATGTGCCCATTGGCCCAGACGAGTCTGGTAATCGAATTATAAAAACTGTTGGCACGCCACCGCAATTTTCGTTCACCCCAAAGCATCACCATGAACTCATGGAGCAAGCAGACATGCTTGATACCAAGCGAGCAGTGCGGATTGGTGGCTTCCGCTCGTATTTTTTGAAAAATGATGGGTTACTGCTTGAACAAGCACTCTTGCAATACGCATTGCGCAAACTCAAAAAAGTTGGCTTTGACCTCCTCTCTGCACCCGTGCTGGTGAACGAAGAGACAATGTGGGGCACTGGCTACCTACCCTGGGGGCAAGAAGATCACTACCTTACACAAGATAATCAGTTTTTGGCCGGCACCGCAGAAGTAGCGCTGACTGCCTTTCACGCTGGAGAGCTCTTGCGCGAAAAAGATTTGCCAATAAAAATGGCAGGCATTTCTCCTTGTTTTCGCCGAGAAGTTGGTGCGCACGGCAAAGATACTCAGGGCATAGTTCGCGTCCACCAATTTAATAAAGTTGAACAAGTCGTGTATACGACTGCCGACGAGGATGAAACTCGCAAGTGGCACGAGCGTATGGTAGGACTGAGTGAAGAATTACTGACTGATCTTGGTCTGTCTTATCAAGTGCTTCTGATGTGTACTGGAGATATGGGCGCAGGTCAGCGCAAAAAATACGATATTGAAACTTGGTTTCCAGCCCAGGAAAAGTACCGAGAAACTCACTCAGCTAGTTACTTCAATGACTTCCAGGCGCGTCGGCTTAACATTAAGTACCAAGCAGGTGACGGCAGCAAAAAGTTTGTTTATACGCTCAATAACACCATGGCCGCATCACCTCGCCTCCTCGCAGCAATAGTCGAGAATTTTCAGCAAAAAGATGGTAGTATTGCCATTCCGACCGTACTAGAGGAATTCATGGGCAAAAAACTCATCACTCCATAGGAAACCACATGCTAGGATTTTTAACTCGAATATTCGACTCCAACCAAAAACAACTTGATAAATATCAGGCGATTGTAGAACAAATCAATGTGCTTGAGCCAAGCATGCATAAGTTGACAGATGCGAAGCTGGCTGCCCAAACAAAAAAGTTTGAAAAGATCATTGCCAAAGGTCGAGAAGCAGGCACAGATGAAGCGCAAATTTTGCACGAGCTGTTGCCAGAGGCATTTGCCACAGTCCGAGAAACTTCTCAGAGAGTTCTTGGTATGCGGCAATTTGATGTGCAACTGCTCGCTGGGATTGCCTTGCACTACAGCTCTATTACTGAACAAAAAACTGGTGAAGGAAAAACCCTGACCGTCGTCGGACCACTGTATCTCAATGCACTACTACAAAAAGGTGCGCACTTGGTTACAGTCAATGACTACTTGGCCGAACTCGGCGCTGGCTGGATGGGACCGATTTATTCTTTTTTGGGGCTCAGCACTGCGGTCATTTCTCACGAAAAATCAAGTTTGTACGACGCGAAGCACTCATCTGAAGAGCGCGGTGATGAACGCCTTGAACACTTTAAACCTATCACTAGAAAAGAAGCATATGCTGCCGACGTTACCTACGGCACCAACAATGAGTTTGGCTTTGACTATCTGCGCGATAACATGGTGCAATCTATCGAGCAAATGGTGCAACGACCCAAAGATACTCATCACTTTGCGATTGTTGACGAAGCTGACTCTATTTTGATCGACGAAGCGCGCACACCACTGATCATTTCTGCACCAGACAGTGAGCCGACCAAAAAGTACTTTGAGTACTCAAAAATGGTTACTTCTCTGGAAAAAGATGCCGATTTTTCTATCGATGAAAAAGCACGCAGCGTGACCCTGACTGACCTCGGCGTCAAACGCGTAGAACAAAAACTTGGCGTCAAAAATTTGTATGAAGAAAGTTTCGACACAATTCACCATATAGAAGCTGCGCTCAAAGCAAAGACCATTTTCACCAGAGACAAAGACTACATCGTGCGCGAAAAACAAGTCGTGATTGTTGATGAACACACTGGCCGCCTCATGTTTGGCCGACGTTACTCCGATGGTTTGCACCAGGCTATTGAGGCAAAAGAAAATGTGCCAATCCAGCAAGAGTCCCGCACGCTCGCAACAGTTTCTATCCAAAACTACTTCCGCCAGTATAAAAAACTTTCGGGTATGACTGGTACTGCTATTACCGAGGCAGAAGAGTTTAAACAAATTTATGACACCGATGTATTAGTCATTCCCACCAACGTCACTGTCATTCGCGAGGATAAAGCTGACATTGTCTACAAAACTGCTGCCGCCAAATACTCCGCGATTGCTGCGGAGGTTGCTCGCATTCACGCCACAGGACAACCAATTTTGATCGGCACCCGCTCAATCGAACACAACGAAATTGTTTCACAGTTTTTAACACGCAAAAAAGTTCCTCACCAAATTTTGAATGCAAAGAACCATGAGCGAGAAGCATTTATCATTGCTGATGCAGGCAAAGTTGGCGCGATTACCGTAGCAACCAACATCGCGGGACGTGGTGTCGACATCGTGCTCGGTGGGTCAAAGCCAGAACAAAAAGATTTTAAAACTCCTGCACAATACAAGAAAGCAGTCGAGAACTGGAAAAAGGCACACAACGAGGTGGTTGCGGTACATGGTCTCTATATTTTGGGTACCGAGCGACATGAATCTCGCCGCATCGACAACCAACTTCGTGGACGGGCTGGTCGTCAGGGTGATCCCGGCGCTTCTCAATTTTATATTTCGCTTGAAGACGAGATCATGCGTATTTTTGGCGGCGAGCAAATTGCCAAGGTAATGGACTTCCTCAAAATCGAGGAGAACCAACCAATCGAACACGCCATGATCGGCAAATCGATAGAGTCGGCACAAGTCAAGGTTGAGGGCTTCTTCTTTGACCAACGCAAGCGTCTTGTCGAATTCGATGATGTAATGAACAAACAGCGCGAAATCATGTATAAACGTCGCCGTCGCCTGCTCGAACAAGCAGAAACAGGAAAAACAACAGAGGCATCAGACTTGCACAATGAGATTGCTGGTTATATCAGTGACGAAGTGGCAAGTATTGTCTCAATTCATGCCCCGCAACAATACGCCGACAGTGAATTTGGCGAACTGGTGCGAGAATTTTCCAAACTTGTTCCATTCGACACAGCTTCACAACAGCAACTTTCGAAGCAACTGAGCCAAAAAGGCACGACCGAAGAAATAAGCGAGGAGCTCACCAAACTTGCAGACAGAGCATACAAAACTCGAGAAAAACAATTTGGCGTACAACAGATGAGATTCCTCGAACGCGTCATCTCGCTCACCACTTTGGACGAACGATGGATGGAACATCTCGATGCTATGGAGGGTTTGCGAGATGGTATTTGGCTGCGAGGAGATAAGCAAACTGTGCTCTCTGAATATAAAAAAGAAGCGTTTGGCATGTTTACGCAACTCATGGACAGTATTGAGTCGAGTATTGCCAGTCGCATTTTCCGCGTACAACCACGTGATCAAGCAACCCGAACAGTGATTCCTACTCGAGTCATCGAGCACAAAGACGATATTCACGAATCACTGACGAAAGAAGTGGCCGACGCAACGGTCCCACAAGCTCGTGGCAATAACACTACCGGTAGTACGAGTGACTTGGCTGCGGCACTTGGATCTGCGCACACAGAAGCAAAACCAGAACCTGGCTCAAAGAAAATCAAAATTGGACGCAATGACCCCTGTCCTTGCGGCAGTGGTTTAAAATATAAAAAGTGTGGATTAATCGGAGCAACAGAACACAGAGCTTAACTATGACAGTCGTCACCGGCACAGCAAATCCTGGACTCGCAAAAGAAATTGCAAAAAATTTGCAGGCAGATTTTATCGCCGCAGAGTGTTCAACATTCAATAACGGAGAACAAAGAGTCTGGATCGACGCGAAGCTTGCAGGTCAAGCAGTCGTACTAGTCCAATCACTCAACGCTCCAGTCGATAGTAACATCATGCAGTTGCTACTCATGGTCGACGCTGCTGAACGTCAGGGCGCCAAACAACTCTTTGTTGTCATTCCCTGGCTTGGTTACTCACTACAAGATAAAGTCTTTCGACCAGGCGAAGCTATCGCTGCAAAAGTTGTGGCAGACATTCTTTCTCGACCAAGCATCACTCGAATTTTCCTAATCGATTTGCACAGCGCGAGCATTCCGGCATTTTTCTCAACGCCAACAACACACCTCAGTGTTCTCGATCTTTTTGTAGAATTCACCAAAAAAAACTTTGCGCTCGAAAACTGCGTGGTGGTAAGTCCAGATTTTGGCGGTATCAAACGAGCGAGACAATTTGCAACTGAGCTCAATATTCCATTTGCTAACATCGATAAAAGTAGAGATGTCATTGACGGCGAAGTAACCGCAACCGCAATCCACGGAGTGATTGCAGGTAAAATTTGTCTAACCTACGACGACTCAATCGTCTCAGGTGGAACAGTGATTGAGACGACACAACTACTCAAAAAAGAAGGCGCAAAAGAAGTACATATTTTTGCGAGTCACGGTATCTTTGCAAAAGACAGCCAAACCATTTTGCGAACCTCGGGTGCCAACTCCATCGTAGTAACCAATTCAGTTCCCCAAGATACACACGATTCTAAAATCAAAATTATTGACATTTCCCCACAAATTGCTGAGGCTGTTTCTCAGTTTGTCTAAGTCCGTAACGCAAATGCCTGGTAAAATAGGAAGTAATGAAATACTCAAAACTGTTCGGCAAAGCTACTTTTGACTCGAGCAAAGACTCAAAGTTTGCAAGCTACAACTTATTAATTAAAGGTGGGTTTATCCGTGAATCCAGCGCGGGCAGATTCTTCTTTTTACCACTCGGTTGGCGCGTGCATGACAAAATGAAAGCCATCATTAAAGAAGAAATGGATGCTACCGGTGCACAAGAAATGCTCGTGCCTACGCTTCACCCACTTGGTCTTTGGGAAGAAACCAACCGAACAAATTCAGTTGGTTTTGAACTTATGAAAATTAAGGATCGTAATGGTGCGGAGTTCGCGCTTGGTGGCACAGCCGAAGAAATGTTTGTCGATGTTGTTCGCAAGCTGCACCTGTCACACAAAGATCTGCCAATCAACCTCTATCAATTTTCCAACAAATTTCGCGATGAATTTCGCGCTCGTGGCGGTCTCCTTCGCGTGCGTGAATTTATTATGAAAGACGCGTACTCATTCCATACCAACGAGGAAGATTTTTTGAAGGAATACGAAGTTATGGCTGCAGCGTATAAGCGAATGTATCAGCGAATGGGACTTGAGGCGCTCCAAGTAGCCGCAGATAACGGCTACATCGGCGGCGAATACTGTCATGAATACCAGGTTGAGAGCGAACTTGGCGAAGGACGGTTTTTTGTTTCTGAGGATGGGAAGTATTCGGCGCATGAAGATATTGCAGAGTTTGAATGTGAGGAAAAAAATTCAAACGAAGAATTACTGGAATACGAAGAAGTTGACGCGATAAGAGGCACAACCATGGAGGATGGTGTCAAATTTCACCATTTGCCACTCTGGCAACAGATTAAAGACGTACTATTTGCAACTGAATCTGGCGAGCTCGTACTGGCAATTATTCGTGGTGATCTCGACGTAAATGAGATTAAACTTGCGCACGCAATTGGAGCGCACACACTTCGACATGCCACTGAAGAGGAAGTTCGCACGCTGGATACAGAGCCAGGCTTTATTTCCCCGGTCGGTTTGAGCGGAAAAGTAAAAATAATTGGAGATACATCACTCCGTACGGTGGTAAATGCATACGGTGGTGCCAATGTTTTACATCGAGATGCGCTCAACATAAATATTGACCGCGACTATCAGCTCGATCTTGAAACCGACATCGCTATGGCCCAACCAGGTTTCAAAACCAGAGACGGCACAAGCACGTTAGTAGAGAAGCGAGGTATTGAAGTCGGCAATATTTTTCAACTTGGATACCATTACTCAAAAAAGATGAAAGACGCTACCTTCACCAGTGAGTCGGGAGAACAGTTACCTTTTTACATGGGCTGTTACGGCTTTGGTATTGGTCGCACTCTTGCGACTGTGGTAGAGAAACACCATGACGATAGAGGTATTCTCTGGCCTGCGAGTATTGCACCATATCAGGTGCATCTCATCTCGTTGCAAGGTGGAGAAGAGCAAGCAGCAGTTGTTTACAACAAACTACAAACAGCTGGCATAGAAGTACTCTGGGATGAGCGTGAAGAATCTGCCGGTGTAAAGTTCGCCGACGCCGACCTTTTGGGTATACCGACTCGACTTATCGTCTCAAAAAAGACTGGAAACCAAGTTGAGTGGAAAGCTCGGACCGACGAGAAAAGTGAGCTTATCAGCCTCGATGAATGTCTCAATCGTTGCGGTAATTCCTGAGTAATGTACGGGAATTATTTAGGCTTATAATTAACATTTCTGCGATCAGCAAATGTGTTATAGCGCTCTGATTCAATGCATTTTACCGCTGTGTTTTATCTATATCACGCCATATAGTACTCATACATTCCGGTGAGGAACAACCCACGACAACTGTCCTTATTCGCAAGAATTTTGGCTGTTGTGGTGGGTTTTCTGTTATACTCCACCCATGAAGAAACGCAAAACAATTGTCATCCATCATGCCCCCGACCTCGACGCGATTGGCGGTGTTTGGCTTTTTACCCGTTTCGCCCCCCAAGATTACTCCGACGCAAAAGTTTTATTTGTAAACCCTGGCGAGACACTCACTCCGACAGAAATAGCAAAAGAGCAACTCGATCCACAAGATATCATTCACGTCGATACTGGTCTCGGACAATTTGACCATCACACGGTAGAAAAAAGTAGTCGCACTATCTGTGCCACTTCGCTCGTATTCGAACATCTCATCAGTAAGCATCTTGAGATTGCCCAAGACCCAGCACTCAGATCACTCGTTGCTTTCATTACCGAAATCGATCATTTTGGCGAAATCTACTGGCCGGAAGCAGAGAACACTCGATATGCATTTATGATCCACGAACTGATCCGCGGACAAGAACTGGCGGACCAGCAGAGCGACGAACGCCAAATGATGTTTGGCTTACAGTGTTTGGACAATGCCTACAATGTTTTGGTGCAACAACACAAAGCGAGTGAAATTCTTGAGTCAGAAGGTCAAACATTTGCTATTGCTGCCGGAAAATGCCTTGCAATCAGTAGTAAAAACGATGATGTTATCAAGCTCGCACAAAAAAAAGGCTACACTTTAGTCATACGCAAAGATCCGGCTATAGGCACGGTACGGATTAAAGCACGTCCAGACAGCAGTATCACGTTGGATAAACTACACGAAGCAATCATTGCACAAGACACAGTCGGCAGTTGGTATTATCATCCCAGCGGCAAGATGCTCATCAACGGCTCAAGAAAAAATACCACGCAAAAACCAACGCCTTTGAGCTTGGAAAGTATCGTGTCTCTCACCAAAAAACTGTATGGAACATAGCCGCTGTCCAAAATCATCAAAGCCTCTTACCAAAACGAGTAAGTAGCGGTATAATACCGACCTTATGCCAATCATCATTCGATCAAAAAAAAGCGATAGTGTTCACGACATTATCAAACGGTTCAAAAAAGCGGTAACGCAAACTGACATCGTCCAAATTGCCAAAGACGGCATGTACTTTGTTAAACCATCAAAGAAACGATCGATCAAAAAAACGGAAATGAAACGACTTCGACGCAGAGCGCAAAGCCTCAAGCGTATGAAAAATGTTTCTCCTGTTGCACTGCAACGAATCAAAGAGCGACTCGGTTAATTCGTTTACTTTTTTCTTGACTTAACTTTTGCTGCCACTGAAAATTCCCACTGATCGCCATCGCTGGTGTCAAAACTTTTTGAGTTGGTTAATTGGAAATAATTGAGCAAATGATTACTCAGTGTCTCTTCTAATTCTTTTTTCTGGGCAGATAATTCGGCAATGGAGTTGCGAATAGCCACCGTTTGAGGACTTGCGAGCAAGCGTGCTTTTTCTTCTTTGACTTGTAAAGATTTTTGTTGCGCAGTCTCTTCCGCTTCCGAAAGTCGGGCATCATTCTCATAAACTGAGCGAAGGCTCTCGCGTTTCAATTTGAGGTCTTCACCAATTTTTTCGGACTCAAGAGCATTCCGCTCAATCACATTTTGCAATTGTACTAATGAATCGGCGAGGTCATCTGATTGTGTCACTTCGTCAAGTACATCGCTAGATTTTGACACTGCCAAAGCTTCTTCTGCGAGATCCTGGGCGGTCTTTGTTTGTGGTGTCATGGAGTCCTTTTCAATCAATACAAACCACATAATCTTCCACTTGAGAAGAACTGTCAACCATTGGATAATACGCACAATGACACCACCACAAAAATCCACAAAAATCGTTGTAACAATTGGCCCAGCCACAGAAACAGAGGAAGTCATTGAGCAGCTTATCCTCGCAGGCATGAACGTCGCACGCTTTAACACTAAGCACGGAACACCAGAGTGGCATCACGACCGCATCATGCGAGTCAAAGCAGTCGCACAACGTCTCAATACCCCTGTTGCAATCCTTATCGACCTACAAGGCCCAGAAATCCGCATTCAAACTCCAGGTGAACAGCCTGTGGAGATTGTCGAAGACGAACACATCACATTTAGCGTAACACAAAGTGGCGATGAAAAGACCATCATCATTCCACAAGAAGTAATCGATGCCGAACAAGAAGGCAATACGCTGATTATTGATGATGGTTTGGGAGAATTTGTTATTGTTGGCAAAGAGAGTGATGCACTGATAGTCGAAGCAAAAAATACCTGCAGTATTGGTCATCGAAAATCACTCAATACCCCTGGTGTAGTAATCAATATGCCGCCACTTGTTGCACAAGATTATGTACATCTTGACGCAGCTACAAACGATATCGTTGAATTTGTCGGACTCTCATTTGTACGCAATGCCCAGGACGTTCATAACTTGCGAGAAGAATTGAAAAAACGAAATCTTGATGCTGATGTTGTTGCGAAAATAGAAAACCAAGCAGCCCTTGATAACCTCGACGAAATTGTCAAAGCAGCGGATGTTGTAATGATCGCACGTGGAGATCTTGGGGTGGAGGTACCATATGAGGAGCTAACTCACTGGCAAAAAACTATCGTAACACTCTGCAGAGAGCAGGCTAAACCTGTCATTACCGCTACGCAAATGCTCAAAAGCATGGTCAACTTCCCATACCCTTCTAGAGCGGAAGTCAGTGATGTGGCGAACGCTGTCTACGACGGCACCGATGCAGTTATGCTCTCTGACGAGACAACCATTGGGAAATATCCAGTAAAGGCAGTTGCTGCACAGGCAAAAATTGTTGCCTACAACGAACAATTTGCCAAACCTCCCGCTATACTGTCGCCAGATATTGACGTGAGTCACTGGGTAACTCACGCCGCTTCAATGCTACTCAAAACTTCGAGCGACCCTTCAAAAAGCCTAGTGATAAATAGAGTAGTGTGTTTCTCAGAAACAGGCGCAACAGCCAAGCAGCTCATGCGCTTCCGCCAAATTCGTGAAATCGACGTCGTTACTGACTCTCAATTAACTTACAATCAGCTAAGTATCGTATACGGTGTTCGACCATGGATGATGTCGCTCGAAAATGAAAATCTCTCTAACACAGATAGCGTTGTCTCTCAATTGACAAACCTCGGCATCGTAAAAAGTGGAGAGGTCGTTTTGCTCATCCACGGCTCACACTGGAAACAACCTGGCCTCACCAATGTATTAAAAATAGTAACAATTCCTTAGGAGGATATTATGGCAAAACAAAAAGGCTTTTTCTCATTGGTCACTGGCATTGTGCTTGGTGCAGCTGCATCATACCTATCAAATGAGAAGAACAGAGAAAAAACAAAAAAAGTGATCTTGAGCACTGCAACCAAAGTAAAAAAGGCTGAGGCTGAATATAAAAAGAATCCAACAGCATTCAAGAAAAAAGCTATCGCTCAAGCAAAAAAGAAAATTACTGCGTCCACAAAAAAACCTAGTAAGAAATCCTAAGCCTGTCGAGAGAGCATAAGCTCTGACACTTTTACTAGTTCTGCCGGAGTATTGATCCCCAAGGCTTCTTCTGCTTCGATCTGAATTGTTGCGACTTTTTGCCCTTGGTCAAATGCTGCTTGCAGCAAATCTGTGAGGTAATACTCGCTCTGGGCGTTCGTATTTTCTAGCTTGGTGATATTTTCCCACAGCCACTCAGCCGAAAAACAGAAGTAGCTCGGATTTACTTCGGTAATTTGTTTTTCTGCCTCTGTGGCATCTTTCATCTCGACAATTCGCGCAACACTGCCGTCTTCATTTCGAATAACTCTACCAAAATTAATGAGGGCTTCTCGCCAACCTTGAAAATCAGGCACTTTGACTACACCCAATGTCATTGCAGCTTGCGCTTCATGATGTTTGGCCACAAGTCGCTTGACCATATTCGCCGTTACCAGTGGGTGATCGCCATACAACGTTACGATCGTATCTGCTGTGCCAATGAGCTCAAAACGCGCACAACCAACAGCATGACCGGTCCCCAGTTGTTGCTCTTGCGTCACATAATTGAAGTCATTGCCAAGATATTCGCGAACCATTTCTGCCTTGGCACCAACAACAATTGTAGGCGGATAGGAAAGTTCTAATTTTTTAAGCTCTGCTGCCAAATAACCAATAATTGGCTTGTTATTGAGGGGAGTGAGTACTTTGGGCAACTCACCGCCCATACGCTTTCCCAAACCTCCAGCTAAAACAATTATTCTGACGCCATCAAGCATAGACGGTATTATTACCTGCGAATACTTGAAAGGCAAGCAACAGCTCTACACTGCGGTATAATGTCATTCGAGCGCCTATAGCTCAGTGGATAGAGCAACTGCCTTCTAAGCAGTAGGTCGCTGGTTCGAGTCCAGCTGGGCGCACTCATTTTTTTCCATACCAAGCATCGAGCACCCAGGTATTGTTTCCGTCTTTGAATTGCTCAACGTACTGTTCTTGCGTTTGTTTACCAATCAAGTAGGTGAGTGATCGCTTTGCCACAAAGAGACGTGGAACCAAGAACAATATCGAAATAGCAAATATAACGTGAATCCAAAATGGCTCTGTACGTTTTGAAAGCCAGACGAGCACGAGCAACAATCCAGAAATAAACCCTGCCAATGCATAGCGCGTAGAAAGTGGTGGTACAAACCACCAAATGGCTAGCTGGTTAGCGGTGAACAATGCCAAGATTTGCAACCGCTGACTTTTCCAAATTTGCCTTCTCAAAAAATAGATTGCGAACGGTAACAAGCCCAAAAGTGGAAAAGTATAGTCTCTGGTAAAAAATAAGTTCATAAAGATAAACGGAAATCTCTGAAGCTGTCGCGCAATGTATTCAAATGCAGATAGCTGGTTCACTTGCACCTGCGTAGAAAAGAAAAACGAACCGGTGTGGGACTGGGCAAAAAGGTAAAAGGGGAGAGCCAACAAAACTAGCACAACAAACAATAGCAATCGTATTTTTCTCTTTGTTGTTCGCGCGTAAAAATATACCAGTACTGGCAAGAGTAAAATTGAGAATGCCTTACTTGCTAACGAAGCAGCAAACGAAAGAGCACTTAAAAGAAAGTATTTTTTCGCGTATTCATTCTTTGCAGAAAAACCTTCCTGCAGAAGCCAAAGACCTGCTAGTTCGAAGCAAGCTTTTGCAACATCAATATAAAAACTCGCAGACTGCCACGCGACAACCTGAAACAAACTCACAGAAAGTACTGCGACAAACGACCACCTTCGAGAAAGAAATATACGCGAGAGCTGGTAGGTGATTGCTACCAACGAAAGAGCAAAGCCATACGCCACTAGCTTTGTTCCCAGGCTCTGGGCAAATCCGAATCCTAATGCAAAAATACTATCTGCAAATTGCGGGTTTGCACTCTGATACAACTCTGGAAGATACGTATACCCATGTTGTTCTTGCAGCAATTCTGCCAGCGGCAAGTGATACCACAGCGCATCAAAACCAGTTTCTGGCACAAAAACTTGCAACAAATGCAGGAGCCAAACTAAGCAGAGCAGGATAAAAACAATCTTCTCAAAGCGAGGGACTCTCAGTACGACTTTTTTTACTCTCCAGGCAAAAATAACAAGCAATCCGAACGGAAGCAACAAGAATACCCAAAGCCACCAGTAGAAAAATCCAAAAAATCCCGCCAAGCTCGCAACAGCTCCGCAGATCAACCAACTCATCACTAGTAGTACTGTCAGCACTCGGCTTCTCAGCATAGACACCTTAGTCTATAATAACCCATCTGGTGGTATTAGCTCAGTTGGTTAGAGCGCCGCTCTGTGGCAGCGGAGGTCGCCGGTTCAAATCCGGTATACCACCCCAAACATTGATTAACTTATAGGACTTGACAATTTTTAAAATCTAAACAATAATCACACCATTAAAACCTCCTGCAAGAGCTTCGGCTGTTTGCAGGATTTTTTTTGCTATACTGTTGAAAATA
>Ga0210043_1000770_pt1 | contig 32374 bp, 35 predicted proteins | sample CryGeymet201501t_FD_183990 | JGI IMG/M metagenome (GOLD analysis project Ga0210043, IMG submission 183990) | Groundwater microbial communities from Crystal Geyser aquifers in Utah, USA - Crystal Geyser metaG 2015-01t (SPAdes) (version 2) | ecosystem: Environmental > Aquatic > Deep subsurface >... | reverse complement strand
AGCCATCCGTGATGCGTGGTTTGCCGAGAACGCCGGCCCGGCGCTGGCGCTGGCGCCAGAAGCCGAAGCCGCAGTGCGACTGGCCGCTGATGCGCTGTTCGCCAGCACGGCCCGCCGCACAGGGCTTCAGGCTGGCGCGCAAGATCGCGCGGCCAAACGCGCCTATGCTGCGGCGGTTCATGCGGCCATGGGCGGCCTGGTGCGGGCCGACGGCGTGAAAACCGGCGGTTCAACCGACGTGAACGGCTTACTGACGGTGGTGCCGCCGCAAGTACCGCAGCCCGATCTGGAGTACGCACTGGAAAACATCCGCGATCAGGACCTCGCCCAGTTCGGTGTGGGCGGCGTGTCGCCACGCTGGGTGGATGACGGAGCTTTTCGCAAGCGCCAACACAGCGACCTGTACTTTGTCGCGGTCGGGAATGGCCGCTATCGGATCAGCGCCACCGACCCAACCGGAGCGGGGCCGCAGTGGTTGCGTGGCGCCGGCCGGGCCGGCGTGTATGAGCTCGACCTGCGCGGCGTGGATATTCCGGCGCTGGCGAAAGCGATCCGCACCGATGGCACATTGGTGGGTCCGCAATGAGCGATGGCATCTTCTACGCCGCACCAGCACAAGGCGATGACAACCTGGCCAACCGGACGTTAGACCGCGGTCTAACATTCGCCGAACGGCCGACGGGGTTTGTCGAAAACTTCGCCGCATCACGCCGCAGCCAGACCCTGCTGGCCAATGTGTCGTCGCGCGACGCCAATCGACGAGAAGCCTATGATCCGCTGGTGGACATGCTGAACGCCGAACGCGACCCAGGCGTCCCGCCGTTCCGCAACCCAGTGCGGGCGGACGCCGTAAGCGGGTGGCAGATTGACCGCACCACCGGCACGCTCGTGTCGGGCGAAAGCGAGCAGGCCAGGATTTGGGCGGAAATCGCCCGTCGTCGCGCCGCCGATCCGCAGGCCCTGCAGGGCGTCCCGGATAGCGCTGAAGCGTTCGACAAGGCCGTGCTGGACGCGGTCGCGAAAGAATTGCCAACGCTGGATCGGATCGGCAGCGCCTCCACCACGGTTGGCGCGCTAGGCAGCATGGCTGGTGGACTGGCCGGCGCCATGGAAGACCCTACCAACATTGCCATGTTGGCGTTTGGCGCCCCCGCCGGCATCAGTATCGGCCGGGCCATGGTCCAAGAGGCGCTGCTGGGCGTGGGCATCGAGGTGGTCAGCGCGCCGACGGTGGCCGGCTATTACGAAGACCTGGGCCGCGACTATACCGCCGCCGACTTTCTGCTGAATGCCGCCTCTGCCGCGGGTGGCGCTGCCGCGTTCACGGGTGCGGTGCGTGGCATTCCACCCGCCATCAGGCTGGTGCTGGACCGCCGCGCGCGTGGTGAGCCGGTGCCGGATGGCGAAGCCGCTGCCGCAGCCACTGCCGCAAATGGCCTAACCGACACAGAGATGGTGCGCGTGTTGAAACGCCTGCCACCCACAGAACACCTGCGCGCCGTGGTAAGCCGTGCAGAGGAAGCCCTGCGACGGCTGAAGGAAGGCCGGCGCGTGCAAAAGGCCGCGGTGCCGGCGACCGGCCCGACCGCAAGCGCTAGCGGCATCAACCCGGATGCAGCGCTGGCGCAGGCGGATGAAGCGCTGCAAGGGCGTGGCAGGGCGCCAGCCGCGCAGCCGCTGACGGCCCCTGCAAGTGAGGATTGGCGCACGCTGAATGGCAGCGTGCGGGCCTTCGACCCGAACGAACTGCAAGTCGACGCCCAACGGTTCCAGTTCAAATCCGGCGGCGATGACCAGGGCGTGACCGAGCGACTGAAAGGCGTGCGGCAATGGAACGCCGAGCGCGCAAACGCCGGCATTGTCTGGCTCGATGAGGCCGGCCAGGCATTTATCGTCGATGGCCACCAGCGTCTGGCGCTAGCCAAGCGTATCTTGGCGCAGGCCGATGGCCAGCAACCAAAGATCAACGCCTTCGTCTTGCGCGCCGTCGATGGCGTGACAGCCTCGGAAGCCATGGCGCGCGCCGCCATGAAAAACCTGGCGGAGGGCACCGGCACCGCCGTTGATGCGGCGAAGGTGTTGCGCGCACGGCCTGACCTGCTGGATGCCAGTGTTCCACGCAACAGCGCCAACGTGCGCCACGGGCAGGCGCTGGCGCACCTGAGCAACGAAAGTTTCGACCTGGTGGTCAACAGGCTGGTACCGGAAGATCACGCCGCGGTGATTGCCCGGCTGGCGCCGGATGACCCGGCCTTGCAATTGGCGCTGATGCGCCTGTTCGCGCAAGAGCCGCTGGAAACCATCGCCGAGGCAGAGGCGCTGGCCCGGCAATTCATCGACAACCGCGGCCCAGACCAAACCATTGAAGATCTGTTTGGCGCCATCGCAGTAGCGGACTCAGCCTTCCGCGAACGAGCGCGAGTGCTATCGCGCGCGCTTGCGCAATTGCGCCAGGAAAAGGGCCTTTTCGCCACGGTCGCCCGCAACCAGGACACCTTGACCGCGGCAGGCAATACGCTGGCCGCCGGCAATGCCGACCGCGCCGGCCAGGCAGCGGTGGCTGCCGAATTGCTGCAACGGCTCGCCAACCGCCGCGGCCCGGTGGCAGACGCACTGAACGCGGCCGCACGCCAAGCCAAGGAGACTGGACGCTATGAAACTCCCGTTAAAGAGTTCGCCCGAGTTGTCCGACGCGCAATTGCAGACGGCGATGTTGCACGGCTTACAGATGGCAGAGCTATCGGCCCAGATGAACCTGCGGGCCAGGTGGGCCAGCTGGCGGGCGTGGAAGAACCAGCAAGGCCAGGCGCCACCGGCGGCGCCGCCGATCCCGCCGCGCCCGACCTGATCGACACGGCGGCACCATCACCGGCGGAAACCGCCGCGCTGGACCTGTTCAGCGAGCCCGCGGGCCGTGGCCAACAGGCCCAGCTATCCAGCCTAGAGGCGAGGCTGAATGACCTTCCCGAAGACCTGGAAATCCCCTTATTAACCCGCATCGGGGAAGACGGTGAGCCTGTCACCGAGACCAGGACCGTTGCCGACCTACTGCACGAACGCGACATGGAACAAGACTTTTTGGACGTGCTAGATATTTGCCAAACAGGGACACGCGGATGAGCGAAATCGTTAGACTGCACGCCGTTGAAACAGAGGGCGACAGAGCTTGTATCGCCCGCAAGCTGCGGGATATGGCGGACCTGGTGGAGGCGATGGAGCAGACGCCGACGGCATTCGGGGTTTGTGTATTCCACACGGCCTTGTGGGCTGAGAAGACCGGAGCAGAAGCGGACTGGCTATCGCCCTATCCCTTCAGCATCTTTGCCAACGCGGTCAAAGACGAGCTGATGGCCGCCGGATTGCGCGCCAGACTGGGCGGTGATGCATGAGCTTGCGGGATTGCATCCAGACGGCCTTGGATAACGGGGAAATCCCAAAAGGCAGGGCCGAGGAAGCAATGGCCATCTATGATGAGATGGCCCGCAACTTCCGCGCGACCCATCCGGCCGGCGCGGTGGATGCCGAGGCTACCATTGCGACCGTCAAGCAGATGCGCGCCAAAATGATCGAAGATCGCCGCGTCAAACTGCTGGCGGTTCACGCGCTAGTCGCCCGCGATGCCGATGTCCGGAACTTCCGCGGGCTGAACGGTGCGCCCAACGAGGGCGCCGGCCTGGTGGCAATACTGGACCGGACCGCCAAAGGCAACGCTGCGAGCAATGTCGAAATGCGCAAGCGGGCGATCGAGACCGAGGCGACCGAACAGCTGGTGGATCTACTGGCCGACCATTCCCGCAATGTCTTCGCGATGACGCGCAATAAGCCGCAGTTGATTGAGGTCGTGCGCGCCGTGTTTGGTGAGCGCGGCGGCAACCCACACGCCCGTGAGTTGGGCGACAGTTGGAACCAGGTGGCAGAAATGTTGCGCCAGCGGTTCAACCGGGCCGGAGGCAACATTGCCCATCTGCCGAATTGGGGCCTGCCGCAACATCATGACGCCGTCGCTGTCACCAAGGCCGGCTTCCAGGCATGGCGGGATTTCCTGTTGGAGCCGGCGACTGAAACGCTGCAACGGCCCCGTCTGGATTGGCACCAGATGCGGGATAACCGCACCGGCCGAAATTTCACGCGCGAGGGCATTGAACAGGCACTGCGTGACGTTTACCAGACCATCGCCACTGAGGGCTGGAACACTGTAACGCCCAGCGGCCGGCAGGCCGGCGCACAATTGGCCAAGCGTCATAGCGATCATCGGTTTCTGAAGTTCGCAGACGCCGACGCTTGGCAGGAATATCACGATGCCTTCGGCCGGTCCGGCTCTGCTTTCGACGTGATGACAGGCCATATCCATGGCATGGCGCGGGATATCGCCATGCTGGAGTTGTTCGGCCCGAACCCGCGAGTGACGTTCGAGCATCTGGCGCAGTCCATCCGGAAGCGCGCGGCCATGGACGACTTCCAGGCTGGCGGCGGTACGCGCGCCGCGACGGATCGGGCTGTCGGGCAGATCGACACGGCGCGGCGAATGTTCGACATCCAATCGGGGCGGGACAGCATCGCTGCCAATGGGCCGCTTGCCAATACCGTGGCAGCGACACGCAACAGCCTCCAGGCGGTGCAGTTAGGCGCAGCATTCTTGTCGAGCGTCAGCGACCTGAACAGCGTCAGATTTGCTGCGGCCATGAACGGCCTCAATCAACGCCGTGCGATCGGCCGAGCGCTGAAGTTGTTGGCGCCAGGCAGCGCGCGCGACCAACGCTTGGCGGTCAGCCTGGGCTTGATCGCCGAAAGCTGGACGGAAACCGCCGCAGCTCAAGCCCGCTATATGGGTGAAATCACCGGCCCGGAATTCTCGCGCCGCATCGCCGATAGCGTGATGCGCCTGTCGCTATTGAGCAGGTTCACGCAGACGAACAAGTGGGCGTTCGGCATGGAATATCTGGCCCGCCTGGCCGAGGTGGCGGAGGACAGCTTCGCGGACCTGCCGGGCGGCATGCAGGACGCCTTTGCCCGTTATGGACTGGGCGCCGCTGACTGGGACGTGATCCGTCGCACGCCGATCCACCACGCCGATGGCGGGCGATTTCTGCGGCCGCGCGACATCGCAGCAAGAACCGACATCGACGGCAACGCTGAGCGGCTGGCGACACGCATGCGCGAGATGCTGCAAAGCGAGACCGAACTGGCAGTGCCGTCGCACAGCGTGCGCGGCCGCGCCCTGCTGACGGGCGGCACCAAGCCCGGCACGGTGGTGGGAGAGGTGGCGCGCAGTATGGCGATGTACAAGGGATTTGTGACGTCGCAAATGTACGGCCCAATCTTGCAGGCGTGGTCAAAAACCAACTGGAAGGACCGCGTTGCGGCGCTGTCGACCTACGCCTTTGGCATGACCTTACTAGGTGGTCTGGCCATCCAATTGAAGGAGATCAGCAAGGGCCGGCAACCGCGCGACATGATCACGCTGGAGTTTTGGGGCGCCGCCGTGTTGCAGGGTGGCGGGATCGGCATTCTGGGCGATTTTCTCTATGCGGCCACCAGCCGTTTTGGCGGCGGCCTCAGCACCACGATCGCCGGGCCTGTGGCTGGCCTGGCCCAGGATACGCTTGCCCTGACCGCTGGCAACGCGATCGAGGCGGTGCAGGGCAAGGACACCAACATCGGGCGCGAGACGGTCGCCTATTTCAGCCGCTACAACCCGACCAATCTGTGGTGGTCGCGCCTGGCGATGGAGCGCGTCGTCTGGGACAACTTGCAGCGCCTGGCCGACCCCGAGGCCGACAAGCGGTTCCGCACGCAGTTGGCGCGGCTGAAAAAACAGACCGGCCAGCAATACTGGTGGTCGCCACGCCGTCAATTGTTCCGCGGCGAAGGCCCGGACCAATTCCCCAATCCACTGGCCGTTGTCGGAGATCGTTAGCGATGGCACCCCATATCATCATCGGCGACCTGTCGCCCCGGGTGGACTATACCGCCAGTGCCGCGCAAACGGTATTCCCTTACACATTCCCGATCTTCAGTGCGCCGGACCTGATGGTCTATGTCAATGGCGTCCTGCAGGTGGGCGGTTATACCGTCGCGGGCGCCGGCGCCGATGCTGGGGGCACTGTCACGTTCGGCGTGGGGATGATCGGCGGCGAGGCCGTCACGCTGCGGCGCGAGGTATTGGCGGCTCGCACGACGGATTTCACGGTGGGAGGCGACTTTGGCGCAAACACGCTGAACACGGAACTGGATCGGATCACGGCACGCGAACAAGAGCTGCGCCATCGGCAGCTTGAGATGTTGGCGTTCCCGCCAGGCGATGCCTATCAGCCAGGCGTGCTGCCCGCGGCGGTGGATCGGGCCAACAAGGCGCTGGGCTTCGACGAGACCGGCGCGCCGGTGATGCTGGCATCGGTGGGCGGCGGCGGTGGCGGTGGCATTGCCACCCAGGACGAAGGCGTTGCCGTCAACACAGCCACCACCCTAAACTTCACTGGGGCGGGTGTTTCTGCGACCGACGCAGGCGCGGGCGTGGCGACGATTACCATCCCCGGCGGCGGCGGCGGTGGCGGCGGCCCGATCTGGTGCGGCACCGCGACCGGAACGGCCAACGCGATCGTACTCACGCCGGCGCCGGCCCACGCGGCCTATGTCGCTGGTGACATGTTTGTCGGACGGCTGGCGTTCGACAATACCAGCGACGCGGTCACGCTGGCGGTGAGTGGCCTGGCAGCAAAGTCCGTGCAATTGGCCGGGGAGAACCCGCCAAAGGGTGCGCTGCAAAAAGATGCTCTCGCAATCTTCACGTACACGGGCGCCGCATTCGAGGTGGTGGTGCAGGCAAAGCCGGTAGGTTTTGCGACCAGGGCGGAGTTTGTCGCGGCGATCGTGGCCGGCCAGACCTGGGCAAACGGCGCGATCGTCTGGGCAAATGGGTATGCCTATCGAGCCTCCATCGGCGCGACTGGCATTCCCGATCTGCTAGGGTTTGTCCCGGTAAACCCTAACCCGAACCATTATGGTTTCAATCCTGCCGGCGCGATCACGCTTACAGCAACCGACCCTTGGCGAGCGGTCCTGGAAAGTCATCCTGCCAATTCCAGGATTGTATATCTGGACGGCGGGCCATTCGTTGATACATCCAGTCCCATCATCTTACCGACCGGGGAAATGGATATCCGCGGGCCATCTTATGCGACGATGCCGACGGTGAATGCTAGCTTCGAAACGGCTGGTGGGCGAGTGCATTTCCAAGACCTGCACTTTGTGCCCGTACCAGGCAAGCGCTGGTACGATCAACGCGATGGAGAAATTCATATCAACCAGTGCCATATCGATGCGGCGGCGCACAATAATGATGTGATGGTGGTGCAAGGTACGCGGGTTTTGCTCGAGGCAAATGGCGAGGACGATATGATTATAGATATCGGTCCAAATGTTACGAACAAAGTAATGAATTTCGATGGAGGGTCTGCAAAACTTACGGCAGCCGCCGGCGCCGGGCGCATCAAGTTCAATACTGAATTTACGACAAACTTACAGGTAATTTACCTGACGCAGTGCGACATGCATTGGCAGAATGCCGATTTCACGCAAACCGGTGGGCGCTTCGGCACGGTGGTTAACGTGTCGCGAGAAAGCAATATCGAAGGCGCGAGCTTGCCGGGGTCGATCACGATGCAAAACTACGATCGCGGCCCAATCGTCCAGGGGAATAGTAGCCTAGAAGGACGTTACATGTCCTTCACGGGCATGCACTGGCCAGTGCAACTGGTGCAGGACGGCAGCAAGGTCAGCCAAGGAGACGGGTGGACGTTCACGGGGAACGATGTGAACGCAATCGTCGAGAACGCGCCCTTCGGTGCCGTGACATTGCACGGATTGGGGCAATCGGCGCCGCAAATCACGTACAACAACGCTACTAGCGGCTTGGCCGCAACCGAGGTCAAAGCGGCAATCGATGAACTGGCAGCTAGCGCCGACAGCGCATCGAATGCGACATCGGCCGGCATCCCGTTCAAGATCAATTCGACCGACAGCACCACCCGAAAAATGTGGTTGCAGGACAACGGAACAAGCCACGCCTTTCTGGGTGCGTCGGCCCTATCGGCCTTGCTGGTCCAAGGGGGCGATGGCGCAAACCATTTTGAAGCGCGCACAGTCGCCGGCGCCACCAACTACCTGCGAACAACGCCAGCCGTGGGTGGTGGCGTTACGGTTGCCGCGGTCGGCGCGTCGGCGGATATCGACTTGATCCTGGCGCCAAAGGGGACCGGCAAAGTCCTGGGCCTGCCAGACCTGCCGGTCATCGAGGACACCACCACATCAATCAGCACGGGCACGGTGGGCACCCAGCAGTATGCCGAGATCATCTCGAACAACGCCAGCCCGGTAACGGTCAACGTGCCGAACACCGGCATTGCTGTAGGCTATATCCGCACGGTTACCCAGGTCGGCGCTGGCCCTGCCACCTTCGCCTGCGCGGGGGGCACGTTCCAGGGCGGCACCCCGACCACGCCAGCACAGTACAAGACCACCGCGATCCGATGCATCGACACCACCGGACCGATTTTCACCGTCATCAACGGAACCTAGGAGCGTGAAATGCCAGCGATTTTAACACCAGCCCAGATGGCCGCCGCCGCCGAACGCGGCGCGGTCCAATTGCGGGAGAGGGTCGGCAACCTGACGATCAAAAGCCAGGTGCAGGCGCTGTTGACGGATATCGTCGCCGCGGCGCAGGGCGTGAAGACCATCACCGATCCGGGCGCAGACGCAACACCAACGCCGCTGACGTTGGACGAAATCGAGTATGCCCTGGCGACCATTGAGGATACCGCCGCCGCCTTAGCTGCGGGCATCGCCGCCGCGCGCGCCGCGGTCAATGCCAACATCGACGACGCCGCCAGAAATGTGGCAGGCCGACTGTAATGTCGTTCCTGGGCATGCTGACAGCACTGGCAGAGGCAGCGGGCGCCGGTGGCGGGCCATATCCTTTTACCGAAACCTTTACCGCCGCCGACGGCACAGATCTTACCGCGCTTGATGCCGGCTGGTCGCAACCGATCGGCGCGGCCAACACGCTGGAGGTGTTGAGCAATCGAGCGATCTATAACGGCGCCGCCGGATTTCCGGCACTGAGCTTGGATGCGGTGGTTCTGCGCGATTTTGGCCAGACCGACATGGTGGTGCGAGGGACGCTTGTGGCGCCAATTGATTCCTATCGCAGTTCAGTAAGCCTGGCGCTCGCGTGCGATGCAGCCGGCAACAACGGGTTGTTTGTCATGAAGGAAGATAGAAGAGTGAGGGTGTGGAAACGAATAGCTGGCACGGTAACGGTGGTGGCGGCCGGATTGGGCGCGACCACCAACCCGGCCGGGGTGTGGACCGCGACCTGGTCTGCGGGCGCGCTGACGATTTCCACAGCAACAGATGGGATCATCTATGGGCCGACCGCACTTGCCGATGTTGCGGCAGCGGGCGGAACCTATGCCGGCATAGGCGGCTATGGGGATAACTCCAGGGATCCGTTCGACGACTGGTCGGTCGCGGTGTCGTGACGGAGGGCAAGCCCATGCAGAAAATTATTGCCGCGGCCGCATCGGTACAGGGCGGTCTTGGCGCCTTGGTCGGTGCAGGCCTCGGTTATCTGGCGGGCCTGGAAGACGAAGAGCTGGTAGGGGCGGCGATGGTCGGCGCTGGCATCCTCGCCGCCACCTGGCCGTCCATCCGTGCCAGCCTGCCGCCGCACCTGGTCAAAGCGTTAGAGGACGTCCAACACGTCGTGAAAGGCAAAATGAAATGATGCCACTCGAACCAAAAAGCCGTTGCCACGAATTGGCCGGCATCAGAACCCGTCGCCTTGTCTTGGTCGCCGCTGTCATGTGGCTGGGCGGATGCGCGCAAGTCAATGACCAGGTTGCAAAGGTGATGGGCGAGGTGGTGTGCCCGGCCGGGCCGAACCAACGAGCGGCAACGGCCCTGCGGCTGGGCCGGTACGTGCAATCGCCGGATGGCGCCTACTCGCTGGTGGGTGTGGACTGCTGGGACAATGACACCGGCCGGCCGGGCCCAGACGGCCGGCCGGACAACCTCGGCACCTGGCAGCCGCCGGTGTTCCGATAGCGATGGATGAGGTCGTGACATGGTGAGCGTGGGAAATGGGAGAATTGCTGACGGTTCTCATCGAACGGTTGCGGACGTGGGACGACGTGCGGCTGCTGCTCTCGGCCATGGTCTTCGGAAGTTTGTGGGCCTGCTATGTCATCTACCGAGACTTGCGCCACGAGCGCGGCCGCACGGATCGAATGCACCAAGAGATGCATGCGGCGAGGATCAAAGAAATTGCCCGCCTGACCGATCGGATAGAGGCCAGTACCCGTCTGACGAAACGGCTAAGCGTCGCCTTGCAGCGGCTGAAAGACGAGCCAGACTAGCGACGGAGGCGGAAGCAGCCGCGACCAGAGAATTGCGCGGCCACATCGCAACGCTGCTGCGCCAGCGCCGCCGCCGCCAAGCGCAACGAAAGAGAATGGCATGATCGCAGAGGCAAAGGGCCTGGTGGGCACACTCCTACTGGGCCTTTTCCTGTCGCACAGCCACCGCATTTTCGCTGGCCGCTAGCCGCTTGCGCATGGCGTTCGCCGCCTGAACCGCCGTGGCGCGGAGATAGCGTTGCAGGATGCCATGGACGCTGGCCAGCGAATGGCCGGAGATCGCGGCAATTTCGGGGACGGTGCAACCCGCGTCTGCCAACGCGACGACCGCAGTGTGGCGCAGCATCTGCGGATGCAGGCCGGCGCAATCCGGCATAGTCCTGGACGCTTCGGCGCGGACCGCCCGGAACCGACGACCGAAATGGTGGGTGGTGTCGCCAGCCTCGGTATAAGGGCGACGGGTCGCCTCGCTGATAATTAGTGCCATCGGCTGGACAACGGCGCCGGCCTGTACAGCGGCCGACTGTCGAGCCTGCTGGTCGAGCCGCACCACCAGCTCCTCCACCATGCCACTGGGCAGCGAGACGCGGGCATTGGTCTTGTGCTGCGCGATCACGGTGCGACCATCCTGGATCGGGCGGATCGGTAAGGCCAAAATATCGTTCAGGCGCTGCCCCAGCCAATAATTCGTGAGGATCACGGTCCCAACCGAGTAGTATCCGCAGCCAAGGCCGTCCACCATCCGATCGGCAGTGGCAACCACATGGCGGACCTGATCCGGCCGCCAGAGCGGTCGCTCCGCCGGCCGGACCTTGCGGCGCCGCACCCTCGCGGCCGGATTTGGACCGGTCACGAGCTCGCAATCAGCGGCGAAGCGGAGGAGCGTGTGCATCATGGCAAGCAGGGCATTGGCTTTGGCCGGGTGTCGGTCATGGGTCGAGTGATACCAATCCCGCAGCAGCGTGGCATCCAGCGTGCTGGCAGGCCTGTCGCCGCACCAGTCTTTGATCTGGTGCAGGCACCAGTGGTAGCAACGTCGGCTGTTGGGAGCCAATGCCGTAAAACTGCGGGAGCCGGCGAAACGGTCGATCAGATCTGCAACCAAGATACTGCCAGTCACGGCCGGGGTCGGCACCGGCGCATCAGCATCGGCCCGTCTGCGCCAGGCTGCCACCTGATCGTTGCGCTTGATGGCCTGGTCGATAGCTTGGGCGCGTTCCTTACCCAGTGCCACCGCCGGCCAGCCGGCGACACGCAACGCCTTAGCTGGCTGCCAATGCCAGCCGCTGGCTTTCTGGACGAGATACGGAATTTTCTGACGTGCCATGGCTGGGGCTCCTAATGTCACTCACAGGTCGCGAAGGGATCTACCGGAAACAGACGCAGCTGGCCTCGGAGCGGGCGAAACGGCAAGGGCGCCGCGTTTTCGAGAACAAACGCGACCGGTCCAAAGAACCAATGGCTGGTCGAATAGTTGATGACGTAGGTAATATCCGCCCGACCGACGATGCCCCCGCGTGGCAGCTGACGGAGTGGAGGAATTGTCACTCCGTCAGCCTCGGCCAGACATCTGGCCAGGTCATAGTCGCCCGGGACGACACGCTGCCCCGTGTGAATGAGGATGCCCCCGCGAAAGCGTGTCTCCCAGGTGCGGTTTTCTAGGCGCTTATGTCCGTTAACGACCAGCCAGGCCCAGGGTTGCCGGATCGACAACGCGAATGTCAGAGATTTTGCGTGTTTCATGATGTTTCTTGCGTGGGTGTCACAAGGCGGTAACCAAAACCCAAGATTGTCTCCACCCGCCAGGATGTGATGGCCAGCCGTCGGCGTAGGTGGTGGACGACCACCCGCACGCCGTCCTTCGCGGTGAGCGCGCGGCCTTCTGGATCATCCACGTAGAGCGCATCAATGATTTTGGCGATTGACGATCCCCGTCGTCCGGCTTCAGCGAGGTGCAGAAAGATAAGGCGCTGCTGCCCGCCTAGCCTCAAATCGGCAGCCAGTTCGAGCGCAGCAGCGCCTTGGCCCTGCGCCCCGGCCGGCAACGCCTGACAGCAAGTAGGGCAGACGACGGTAGGCGGCATCGGTTCAGCCCTCCCACGTCAGGCCGGCAGCTTTGGCACGAGCCAGCCATTCGGCCATCGCCGTCTTCCAGGGCCACGGCGTGATCAGCGGAATGGTCTGCGGCCGCGGATCGTCGCACCGTGGCCACGCGTTCGCGCGCGGTTGCGCTGGCGCCAACGTATCGTGACCAGCCGCTGTTGCAATGGCGCGCGTCATAGCGACGACTTCGTCCGGCCAGTTGGCGGCGATAGCGGCAGGGTCGCCAGTGCGCTGGCAGACCAGATCGATCAGCCGCTCGCAATCCTCACCGAGCATGAAATGGTAGCACTGGATGAGGACGGCGGATGCCCCGAACACAAGGGCGCAGCACCGGAATTTTGGCGGCACCTGGTCATGGACCAGACACCCGAGTTGGGCGTGCGAGACGATGCCACCAGGTGCGAGCCCATGGAAGTAGCATGTCTTCGCAGCAACCTCCGCGAGGTCTGGCCAATGAATCTGACTAGCGTCAGCCGCGGACACGCGGATCACCCGCCCGCTGGGCATTAACAGTCCTGTCATGGGGCTTGGGCTCATCATCGTTCGACGTCCAAAAGTTGTTCGAAATCTTCAAGCATCGCGTAGCCCGCGCACAGCTGAAGATCGGCCTGCCGAGTGGCCGTTATCAGTTTTGCCAGCAGGCTGTCGCCAGCAACCTCCACCGGACATTCGCATGGCGGCGTCGGGATCCCGCCCATCGTCTCGCACAGTTCTTGAACACGCTCGGCGAACCGCCGCGAGCTGTGCAGGTACGCGAGGATTTCGGCAGCGGGCGACTGGCCGACACCGTTCAAAGCCTCCACCTTCATCAGAAGCCCTCCTGGTCGCGTGGCTTGGGCCAGGCGGTATAGGCCACGTGACAGTGATCGGCGCAAAAGGCATAGCCTTCTGCGACCGGCTGCCTGCAATAGTGCGAGCCGACATGGGGCCGTTGGCCGATGACCCACATGCACGTGGCACCGGCAGTGCTATTATTGCAGGGGGTGACAGTATCGCGTGCCGTGGTATCCTTCTCCACGTCCTGGATGGACCACTTGCGCGCCTGCGTCCGACGCCGCACCGGCGACAGCCAGCCGTCAGTCCGTGCCATCTCGTAGATTTGCCGGGCCGAAATCTCGATGCCCAACAGGCGCTGGCAGACCGCCGCAATGATATCCAGTGTCTTGGGGTTGGTCTCGAATTGATGCCGGACGATAGCGCGCTGATCTGCTGTCAGTTTACGCCGCTTTGACGGGGACACGCTGGTGGTCGCCGGCAACCCCCTGTCGTTGCTCAAGGTTTGGTTAAGCATATTGCACCCTCCTGTCAGGCCTTGGTGTCGTCGATAAGATTGCGATCAAACGTGCCTTTGAGCGCGACAGCTTTGCCGTCGACATAGGCGGCAAAGCCTAGGATTTGCCCATTGCACCAATGCTCGATTGTCGCAGTTTTGTAGCCGCGGAATGCGAGGTACGCTTCGGCGCTTGCGCGGTTGACGAACTCGATCTTGCCGGCGCGGCCGGCTTGAACCTTGTAAATGACATCAGGAGGGGTTGGCACGATGGGAGTTTGCGGAAACATTAACGTATCCTTTCAGGCGATAACGGCGCGCGTGATGCGCAAGTGAATGGTGCGGCTATTTTTGGACTACTGCAAGGACAAAACGCATCGTCATTGCGGTAGTGCCGTTCAGGGCGATCATTTCCTGGCTGCCCAGGCAATCAGCCTGCATCCTATGGCCTCCGCAAGCCCCCGATCGGCGATGCCAAGCTGCGCGCCGGTTTGATCGCGGATGACAAATGATCCTGGCCGCGAGTCGATCGTGACGCGAGCGCCGGAAGTTGCGGACACCAATTCGTCGCCAGGTCTGCCCGGCTCAGCTGCCGCGGGATGATCCATAAGGGACAGCAAAAAGTTCAGGCCGTACCGTTCGAGCCCGCGAACAAGAAGCCTCGCACACTGGTCGAGCGTCCGCCGGCCCGTCTCGCAAGACGTGATGTGTGTCCGCTCAAAACCCAGCAAATCGGCCAATTGTTGCTGGGTGAGCCCGGCGGCTTTGCGCGCGGCGCGGATTTCCGCTGGTGTGACCATCGTCATTCCGGCACCCATGGGGCAAACGGCACGCCCCGCTCTCGAAGCCGCCCCTCGATATAGCCGATTGCCTCTTCGGCTTCATCGGCCCCGCTGTAATCGTTCACCCGCATGGCCAGAACATAGTCTTCGACCGCCAACCGATGCGCGATCAGGAGCGTGGGCTCGCCTTCCAAAAGGTGCCCGGCGCCATTCAGCCGGGCGGCAGGATCTCGGTTCGTCATTTCATCGCCTTTCTGTTGCTCCGGCGAGCGCATCCGCTCGCCGGGAACACAAATCGTCCAGTTTGTTATTCGGTCTCACTGCTGGCTTCCGCTAACCGCCGCTGCAAAATCGCGAGAGTGCCGGTCAGTTCAAGGTTGTCCCCAGCCGCCGCCTCTACAATCATGGCGGCGATGTCGAGCAGGGTTTCGGCCGTGAGCGTCTCCGACGATGGCTCAGCAAGCGCATCGTTGATGTAGGCTTCCGTGTCGATCTGGCTCAAGGTGTACCTGCCCACTCGGTAGGTCTCTGCCACGGACCTGTCTTGGGACGCGCATGCATCCTCTCCGATATCCTCAAACAGAGCTTCAACCGCATCCCGCGCCGCGTCGAGTGTCTGGTATTCGCCGTGGGCAAATGTCGCTACGCCGGCATCCTCGCCGCACCATCCGCTTGTGACTGGCTGGCCGTCGCCATACTCGGCGGCCGGCATCGTGCAAATCTGGACAGTGTGGCGGTTGAGGCTGGCCGTGTCGCGGTTGCCGCCGACATATTGGGTCTCGATGATGTAGTAGGTCATTGGTCTTGCTCCTTGGGCTGGGAAAGATAGGTGCAATCGGCGCACCGCGTGCGATCGTGGCAATTAACGCAGCGGTCGCAATTCTTGCAGGTGCCGCACCTGGTGCAGTCTGTGCAACGGCGGCAACCGAGACAAAAGATGCACCGGATACAGAGAGCGCACCTGTTGCAGTAATCGCATCCGGCGCAGTCTTTGCAATCGCTGCATCCGGAGCATCCGAAGCAGCCAACACATTGGTAACAGGCCGAACAATAGCGGCAATTGGTGCAATTGCGGCAATCCTTTAATGACCGCAAAGCCGCTTCTGCTTTCGCGCGTGATCCGAAGTACTCGACGCTCGCCCGGTTAAAGTTTTTATCGGTCAACCAACCGTCGGCGTAGGTGATTGTGCTAGTCATTGGTCCGTCTCCGTTTGCGGGGCCCGTGTTGTTGACAATCACAATATCGCATCGGATGTTGCCTTTTGCAACACTTTTCTTTCCCGTTGACACAATGTCGCAGTTGACGCTGCCCCAGGCCAGGCAGCAAGTGCATTGACAGTCGCCTATCGCAGAGACAATCAATAGGGATAGCGCGCTACGGCAGCGCGGCATGGAGCCGTCACCAATGGTCGACCAGCAATCCAAGGTAGTCCGGATCACCCACCACGCCGAGTTTTGGAGCGAGATGGCGACGGTATACGCGGCACGTGCGGCGACGCACTCTGCAACGGCGCAGGACCAAGTATTTAGGCTCATGCTGGCCGATCAGCTCTATGCCCAAGGCATGCATGCGCGCCGGAGTGCGATCGCGGCGCAGCGGCTTGCTGCCCGCTACGCCACAAAATCTCGCGTTTGTCGGCGGGCGCTGCTAGGCGGCGGCAGCCTGGACGAGGCCCACCCACCTGGCCCGCTGGCAATATGAGACCGGCATGATGGATATATCCGAGATCGCGCGGCACCTGAATGCCCAGGTGGACAGCCTGGTGCCAGAGCTGTTGCCAGGCGCCTGTCGCGCTGGCAACGAATGGACCGCAGGCTCACTGGCAGGTGAGGCCGGCACCCGCCTGTCCGTGCATCGTGGTGCTGGCAGCAAGCAGGGGTTGTGGAAAAACTTTGCGGCCAACGACGAGGCTGGCGACATGCTGGACCTTGTTGCCGCCACGTTGTACGGAGGCAACAAGGCCGAGGCGGTACGCTGGGCCAAGCGCAGGCTGTGCCTAGACGATGCACCACTGGCGCCCGAACGCCGCCGTGCGATCCAGCAGCAAGATCAAGCTGCCCGCGACCAGTATGATCGGCAGCAGGCAGATCGGGCCAAGACGGCTGCCGCCATATGGTATGCGGCCGACCCATTAGCGGGCAGCCCCGCCGAGTGGTATTTGATGGGCCGCGGCATCGACATCCGCGCGCTGCCGCGACCGCCCAGCGTGCTGCGCTTTGCATGGGACACTTACTGCGCCGAGACCAAACGACCGGAGCCGGCCATGCTGGCCGCGATGTGCGATGTCGTCGGGCGCGTCCGTGCGGTGCACCGCACCTATCTGACAGGGCAGGGGACGAGCTGGCACAAAGCGCGGCTGCAAAGGGCCAAGATGGTGTTGGGCGCCACCGCCGGCCTGTGCATCCCACTGTCCCGCGGCTCGACGGGCCGGCCCTGGTCCAAGGCCGCGCTTGGCGAGACGCTGCTGCTGACGGAGGGCATCGAGGACGCGCTATCGATGGCGCTGCTGCGGCCGCAACACCGCGCGGCGGCCGTCGGCACGATCAGTGGCCTTGCCCGCCTGCAACTGCCAGCCGGCATCAGTCGCGTGATCATCGGCGCTGACAATGATCCGCTGACCATCATTCGCGCGGATGGTCAAGTGGTGGAGCATCCGGCCCGCGTGACGCTGCGCAGCGCCAGTCAACGGCTGGTGCGGCAGGGGCTCGACGTCGCTATTGCAAGGCCGGATCCGGCCTACAAGGATTTCAACGCCTGGTTGCAAGCGTTCGCGGCGCCCGATGCAACCACATCTAACGCCGGGGGAGCCGCCTAGATGGCCTGCCGCCTAACCGACAGACCAATCACCCGGGTGGCCGCTGAGGCTAGCGGATTGTGAACGCCGCCACTCCCCGACCGACAGCCACCGCCGCCATCGGTGCCGCGATCGACCGAGCCGAACCTGTCCCAATCCCGGTGGATCGGGAAGCGCCTGACGAGGGGGACGGCGGCAGCGCGCATCAATGGCTGCCGGCCGATTGTCCGATCACGCCGCTAGGCATCTATGGCGACTGCTCAGTGTTTCTCGACGCGATCGGTCAGCTGCGCGTGATCCAATCCAGCAAGATTGCACGCCCCGCGATCGTCCATATGGCGGGCACTCGGATCGATTGGCTCTATGATCATTGGCCCCGGCTCAACAAAGACGGCGAGCCATTGGGAGGCCTCGACGTGACAGCCGCGCAGGATGCACTGATGGCAGCCTGCGCCGCAAAGGGAGTGTGGAATCCCACCAACGTTGAGCGCGGGCCAGGCGCCTGGGCGGATGAGGATGGCGCCCTGGTCATCCACTACGGCAATCGCATCTGGCACGAGCGCCTTGGCTGGCACTCGCCCGGCGAAATCGGCCGCCATGTCTACTGCGCAGGCCCGGCGCAGCCCAGACCCCAGGCCAGCAATCATGCGTGCGACGACGGCATTGCCGATCTGCATCGGATGTTGCAGACATGGGCCTGGCAGCGCCCGGAACTGGACGCGCGGCTGGTCGTCGGCTGGCTTGGCATGGCGATGATCGGAGGGGCGTTGCGTTGGCGACCATCCATCTGGGTGACTGGCCGCGCCGGCTCTGGCAAATCCACGCTGCTGGACGTGATGATCGCCGTGTTGGACCGAGGGCTGATCCATATCGAGGACGTGACCGCAGCAGCGATCAAGACGCTGCTGGCCGTCTCCTCAATCCCTGTGATATTGGACGAAAAAGAGAACGAGGGCGACAACAGAAGGACTAACGACCTAATCACGTTGATGCGGCTAGCGGCCAGCGGTGGCGGCAGCGCCCGATCGTCGGCGGATCATCGGGTGATGCAGACGGAGTTGCGCAGCGCATTTGCCTTTTCGTCGATCCTGATCCCACCGCTGCTGCCGCAAGACAAAAGCCGAGTGGCGGTGCTGGACCTTGGCCGGCTGGGGGATCAGCCGCCACTGGCACTAGATTATCCCGCCTTGCGGGCGACAGGTGCCGCGATGCGGCGCCGGATGATCCAGGGGTGGCGACGCTGGCCCGAGTTGTTGAGCTGGTATCAGGACCGGATGCGGGAGCAAGCCCACGATGCGCGCGGCGCCGATGTTTACGGCACGCTTTTGGCGGCCGCGCATGTGGTGCTTGATGACGGACAACCATCGCATGCGGCGATCGAGCCATGGCTGCACCTCTTGAGCGCCGAGGACCTGGCGGCGAGGTCGGATCGGGAGGATGACGAGGTATCCTGCCTGCACCACCTCCTGGCCTCCCAGATCGAGCCATCCAAAGGCAGCCGCCGCACGGTGTCGGAGGTCATCCAGCAGGCGATGCAAGATGTCCTCATCAACGGCATGCGCCCGGACGAGAGCCACGGCCTTACAGTCCTGCAGCGTCACGGGATGCGGCTGGAGATTGGCGCGCCGCCTTATCATCTGGTCGTGGCTAACCGCAATCCATCCCTGGCCCCGCTCTATCGCGGACAGCGTTGGGGCACGGCAAGCGGCACCGACGGGTCGTGGAGCCAGTCGCTGCGACGGCTGGATGGCGCGATCATCTCCGGCGCCGTGAGGTTCGCGGGCGTCGTCTCACGCGGGGTTGCCATCCCTGTCGAGCCTCACCTGGCCAGCTTGCTACCACCGTCGTCGCTGCCCTCGCGCTCCCCGAAATCCGGAACAGATTATTGAGCCGCGGAATGATGTACCTTTGTTCCTCTCCCGTTCGCAATTGCAGAGGTGTAACGCCGTGTAACAGGGCTGTAACGCTCTGGCGTTACAGCTTAGGCGCGGAAATTCCTCGGAGTTTGGGGGCGAGGATGGCGTGTAACGGCTGTAACGCCGAATGCGCACCCTACATGCGCGCGCGCGCGCATGCGCATGTACTATATACATGTTACATATGTTACAGTGTTACATATGGATATAGTAGTAATGGTATCAGTGGATTAGGGCGTAACGGTCGGTGTAACGGTGACGAGTTGGGGTGTTACACGGCGGCTGCGCATATTATCGGGGGCGGATAATGGCGCAAAAGAGCGGGCTCGCGCAGATCGCGGCAGAGGAGGCGGCGGCGCTGGCTGGGCATGCTGATGAGTGGCCGGATACGCCGGACTTGTTCGGAGACGCGCGGCCGGCGACACGAGGGCGTGGCCGGCCGGCCGGCGCGCAGAACCGCAAGTCGCGGACCTTCCGGGATATCATGGAGGCGACGGGCTTTTCTCCGGCCTATCGCCTGATGGAGATTGCCCGCGCGCCGCTACGCGATTTGGCAGGGCATCTGGGGATGGACAAGGCCGACGCGGCGGAATACCAGATGGATGCGCTCAAGGCGCTGCTGCCCTATGAGCTGGCCAAGCCGGCAATCCAGGTTGAGACGCGCAACGCGCATGTGATCGTGGCGGTCGAGCAGATCGATGGCGACCCGAATGCTGGCCGCGTGATGACCAACCAGCCAGTCCTGCCGACACTGACCCTCTCGGCAGGATCGGTGGAAAATCAATCACTTAGCGAAGCGGTGCGGGCGGAGTTGGAAACAGGAGAGTTGGAAGAATGACACAACGCGTTGATAGGATTGCTGAATTTCAGGGCCGGACGGCTGATAGCAAATCAGACAACCGCAGGGGCCAGCCTCTGATTTCCGTGTCTCCGACCCGGCCTGTCAGCCAGCCCATCGCCGACCGCCGCCGCCCCCCCCAACCGTTCCCTTGTTTTCTCTGATGGACCCCGTGCAAAAATCTGCCCTGTTTCAGGCCTTTCAGGCCTCGCCTGACACAGATCAATTTCAAACCCTTTCCGGGGGTGTGGGGGGCTTGCTGTGAGTGACCTGCAGGACCTGTTGCGCCTGGCGCCGGTTGGTCCAGTGGCCAACGCCTATAGCCGGGCGGTGGTGTATGGGCTGGATGGTGGCAGTACGCCCGACCCAGACCTGTTCCTGCTGGAAGGCCCGCAAGGCAGCGGCAAGACGACAGCAAACATTGTCAATGTGTTCCGGGTGGCGCAGAACGAACATCGCAGCCCGCGCGACGGCGTTCGCCGATGCAAGTGGGCGGTGATTGGATCGACCTATCCGAACCTGGAGCGGACCTTCATGGATGACTGGTTTGCGTTCTTTCCGAAAGAAATGGGCTATGTTGGCGCGCCAGTGCGAACCCAGACGATCCTGATCGACGACGGCAAAGGCCAAATCGAACTGACCATGCTGTTCTTGGCTTTCGGCGAAAACTCGGTAGAGGCGACCATGCGCGGCTTGCAAACAACGCACGCACTGCTGGTGGAGGCAACCCTGCTGCCGCTGGAGCTGTTCAGCTTCATTTATGGCCGCCTGGGTCGCTATCCACGCACGGCAGACGGGCACGGCGCGCCGAAGCGACGGATCCTGATGGGCGACACCAACAGCCCAGAGCTGGGCACGGAATGGCACAAGCGCCTGTATCTGGAGGTCCCGGCGAATTGGGCCGTCTTCCGCCAGCCAGGCGGGCACCTGGCCGCGGCGGAGAACGTGAAGAACCTTCCCGCTGGCTATTACGAAAACCTGCGGCGCTCGATGGATGATCACGTGTACCGCCGGCTGGTGATGTGTGAGCCGTCCAATCAATTCAGCCGCGCTGCGGTCTATCCAGAATTCGCCCATAGCCTGCACGTGGCCGGCGCGCCGTTGACGCCAGCGGACGCACAGGTGGTCGCTGGCTTTGACCAGGGGTTGCACGCGGCGGCCGTATTCCTCCAATGGATGCCGGACGGTCAGTGGCGCGCGCTGGCCGAACTGGCTCCGCCAGCAGAGGGCTGGGACGTGTACACCTTTGGCGAGATGGTGCAGGCATTGCGCGCCTCGCGCCTCAAAGGCCTTCAGGTGGTCGGCTATGCGGATATGGCTGGTGGGGCGAGGTCTAGCATCAACGCCGACCAGACGTGGCTCACGGAGCTTCGCAAGGTCACTGGCATGCGAATTCTGCCATGCACCACAAACGCGCCGGACTTACGGCAGACGCCGATCCGCAAGGCGCTGAAACGGCGCACGGTGGCTGGCACACCCGGCCTGTTGATCGACCCAGCCTGCAAGGTGCTGATCCAAGGGCTGGCCGGTGAGCATCGTCGCCGGCTGTTGCAGCCCAATTCGGACTATTATGGCCCGGTGCTGAAGACGGAATTCAGCCATGTGGTCGAGGCATTGGAATATGGCATAATGGGTGCGGTCGGCATTGGCGCAGAGCCGGACGCTGAACCGCACGCGGCCCGCCGGGCGCTGCGCCAGGTTGTGGCCCGTTCGAACTTTGGAGTGTTCCCCTGATCATGTCGCACGCCTACGCCATCATCTTTCAGAGCGCGCCCGCCGTGCCGATCGGCATGGTGCTATCGCCGGAATTCGAACGCTATTATCGATTTGTGCAGGGCCTGCCACGTGGCTTTCAACATTGTCTGGCAATGCGTCGGAGCTTGGCCGGCTGGATCATCGTCGATCCGCTGTTGCAAGGGTTGCGGGTGATCGAGGCGCCGGAGGATGACCCGGCCGCCGATCAGCTGGTGCAGCACACCATCGCCATGCGGGCAGTTGAGGACGGTGGGGCAGTGGTGCTGGTGCTTCCTGACAACGAACCGCAAGTGCCGATGTTGGGAAAGCAGTACACTTGCGCCACCGTGATCGCCGGCCTGGCTGGTGTACGCGATTTCAGGGGGGCGACACCGAAACAGTTATTCGACCATCTGATGACGACGAAACAGGGCGTGCTAACGCATGGCGGCGCTGAAAAGTTTACCGTTCCAGATGGTCCTGCTCTAACCTGAATCATGACACTCACAGAAGGAACAGTTATGGGAAGCCTAATTGCCCCCGCCGCGGATGCGGGCGCCGAAGCCAGAGCCCGCAAGTTGCAGCAGGAAAGCTTGGCATTGACCCGGCAACAAACCGAGCAGCTGGCCCAACAGCGAACCGAAGCCGAAGCCGGCAATGCCGCCCGGCGACGCCAGTTGAAAGCGCAACGATTGGCGCGCCGCGGCGGCTTCGATCTGTTGTCGTTTGCCGGGGCGACCGGCGTGCCGGAAAAGACAAACCTGGGCGCAGGTGGCATTCGTGGCTAAGGGCGGCGCACAGCACCCGGTTCTGGCCCGGATGGCGGCGGCCGAGGCCCGGCGCCGGCTGTGGGACGGTCACCTGGACGAAGCCTTTCGGTTGGCATTACCCAACCACGAAAGCTATCAGGGCACCAAAACGCCTGGGGAAAACCGCACGGCGACGGTGTATGACAGCACTGCCCCGATTGCGCTGATGCAGCGTGCCGCGCGAGACCAAGAGGCCCTGATGCCATCGGCCAGGGCGTGGATGGCATTCGACTACCCGCAGGGCTTCGAGACGGCGTCAGGCGGAGACCCAGCCACCGACCCAGCAGCTGTGGCATTTCTGCAAGGCGTGCACGAACGCTTCCACGGCGCGGTAGCTGCCAGCAATTTGGACCTGGAGATCGTGCCCGCGCTGATGGAAAGCCACATTTCGGTCGGCACGATCACGGTACACCCCCACACCGCCCGCCGACCGTTGCGTTTTGAGACGGTACCGACCTCTGAAATCATCGTCGAAGAAGGCATTTTCGGGACACTGGACACCACTTTCCGCAAGTTCACACTACCCTATCGCGAGGTGATGCGCCGCTGGCCAGATGCTGACCTGGGGCAGATGAAGCCGACGGACGAGGCGGAGCAATCCAAGCCGGTGAAGTTGTGCGATGCCATGGTGTATCGCCCGGAAAGCGAGGACTGGGAATATCTGATTTTCGCCGACGGCCAATCCGAGCCAATCCAATCGACCCGCTATCGCACCAACCGCCGTATCGCGTTCCGCACGGGCGTGGCACCAGGCGAAGCGATGGGCCGTGGCAGGGTGTTGGATGTGCTGGGCAGTATCCAGTCGGCCAACAAGGCGCTGGAACTGATCCTGAAAAACGCGTCCATCGCCATGACCGGTATGTGGCAGGCGGATGACGATGGCGTGATCAACTTACAGAATATTCAACTGGTGCCGGGGGCAATTATTCCGAAGGCAGTCGGATCGGCAGGGCTGCAACCGCTACGCTCTGGCATCCAGCTGGATTTGAGCCAGATCGTGCTGGAGGATCTGCGCCGACAGATCCGGGAACACATTCTGGGTCCAGGCCTGCCGCCTGCCGTGGGGGCAGACCGGCGCACAGCTTTTGAAATCAGCGAGCGTGTGGCAAACCAGGCCGCCGTCGAGGTCCCGCAGACATTGCGCTTGATGGGTGAGCTACAAGCGCCGCTGGCCGCGGCAATCCTGGACGTACTGAGCCTGCCGGAAATGGCGGCCAGCCCGTACTATATCGCGCCCTTCGAGGTGGACGGCCAACACCTCATCCCTGTGCCGAAACCACCGCTAGCCAAAGTTCGGCAACGGGCTGAGGCGCAACAGGCGATGGCGGCGATTGCCGCCGCTGCCCAGTTCGCGCCCGAAGCTGTGGGCGCGGTGCTGCACCTGGGACGCACCGTTGCCTGGTTCTTGCGCCAATCGGACGTGCAGCAGGACCTGTTCAAGACCGAAGCTGAACGACAAGCCGATCAGGAGCAAGCCGCCCAGGCTCAACAGGCTGCCCTAGTGCAGCAATTGGGGCAAACGGCCGGCGGCAGTGGCGGCGGAGCGGCAGGAGCATGAGCGATCGACCCAGCGGCCATGAGCTGAACGCGGCCTTTGCGCGGTGTTTTGCCGGCAAGGATGGCGCGCACCTGGAGAGCTGGCTGCGCCAGGTGTTCGTGGAGAGACTGAGCGCGGACGCCAAGGATGGCATCGCGTTGGCCAGACAAGCCGGCGCCCGCGACTTGGCCTTGCAAATTCTGATGATGGTGAAGGACGGACGAAATGCCCATTAAGCACACTTCCGATCTGATCGGCCTGGACGGCTCTGCCGACGATGCGGCGACCGATGCGGCCACCGATGCTGCGGCCCCTGCGGCTGATGCTACGGCAGGGACCGGAGAAACCTCGACGGCCACGGCCGGCAAAGCAGCCCGCGTGGTCGAATTGGATGGCGAACGCTTCGAGGTGCCGCCGGACCTGTGGGACGAAGCCACAGGCAGCATCAATCCGACCCGCGCAGCCAAGCGGGCGCTGGACCTGCGAAAGCAGTTGTCTGCCCGCGGCGAAGTGCCGGAGACCTATGAACTCCACGTGCCGGACAATATGGCCGATAGGGTGGAAATCGACGATGAACACCCACTTGCCATGGCGTTTCGAGAGGTCGCGGCGAAACATAAGGGTATCGCCACGCAAGGCATGTTCGACGAGCTTGTCGCAACATATCTTGAAACGGAAGTAGCAGAGCAGAACGACTGGCAGAAGCAGCAAGCTGAGCGCGAACAGGTGGAACGCGCGGCCGTGACAGAATTTTTTGGCGGCGAAGCGGCCGCCAAGGTGCAAGCGCAACAGCTGCGCGATTGGTTGACCGCGCAGACGGTTGACGCAACAGGCCAGCCGGATATGGAGCTACTGACGGCGGCCAAAACTGCCGCAGGATCGGCGGCCGGCGTCAGGCTGTTGCATCGTCTGATGGGCGCTGCCAAAGAGCCACCGATGGTGGCCCGCCGCACGGCGCCGACCCAAGCGCCGATCAGTGAGGCCGACCTGAAAGCCAAGATGAACGATCCGCGCTATTGGCGTGACCACGACCCGGTTTTGATCCAGGAGGTCACGGACGGATACGCCAGGCTTTATGCGGGTGATAGCGTTTAACGGGACTCTCGGAAAAACTGCTTGCAATTCGTTTCGGAGTTGATCAACGTCTGAACACGGGCAAGGCAAACGGCCCCCTGGCGGCTACCGCCACCCTGAATGCCTTGCCACATAGCGTGGCCTCTCTTGGCAAGACCTGCGCCCACACTGCCCGCCTGCCGGAGCGTTTCCCGGCATTATCGGGAGTGGTGCGCGTGACGCGGTCGCCGGCCCTCCACAGCCAAGAGAGACTTCCTGCATGCCCGAAAATATCGATCAAGCCTTTATCCGCCGGTATGAGGCGGAAGTGCACCAGGCTTATCAGCGCCAGGGGTCGCTGCTGCGCAACGCGGTCCGGCGCAAGAGCGGCGTTATCGGCTCGTCCACCACGTTTCAGAAAACTGGAACGATCGAAGCGGCACAGAAAACCCGTAACGGTGACGTGCCTGTGCAAGATCTGGACCACGCGCCTGTCGAGTGCCCGCTGGGCGACTGGTATGCCCCGACCCTGGTCGATGACCTGGACACCATCAAAACCAACATTGACGAGCGCATGGTGCGCGTGAACGCCTCCAGCTGGGCGCTTGGACGGAAAACCGACGCCCTTATCATCGCCGCCCTGGAAGCCGCCGGGGGCACAGTGGTTGGTGATTATACGACTGCCTTTACGAAGGCGGTGGCGGCGCAGGCAATCGAAGCCATGAACGCGAATGATCTGCCGGACGATGGCAACCGGTATGCGGTGCTATCGCCGCACGCCTGGTCGGAAATGTTGAATATCTCCGAATTTTCGAACGCGGACTATGTCGGGGACCAATACCCGTGGCTGAAGAACATGGAGGCGCGGCGTTGGCGCAATACCATCTGGCTGCACCACAGTGGCCTGCCAGTGGCTGCTGCTAACACGCGCAAGTGTTTCATGTTTCATCAAACCGCGGTCGGCCACGCCAGCGGCAAGGAAGTCACCATGAAAATCGACTTCATCCCGCTGAAAGACGCCTGGCTGTTCAATGGCAAACTGAGTCAGGGTGCCGTCGGGATCGATGCGCGTGGCATCGTGGAATTGCGCCTGAAGGACGATATTGTCATCGCCTAACGCCGAACGAGCTCACACCATCGGCGGCGCCTGGCGCCGCCAACAATCTGGAGACAAACCTTATGGCTTTCACCCAATCGACGCTTGAGCATGTCGCCGGAATTCGCCCCGGCAAGCGGATGTTCCACTATACCAGCGAGACGGATACGCTGATCACGATCGACACCACCGGCTATTTCAACGCGGCCATGAGCCAGCTGGCGGTCGGAGACTTCATGCTGATCCGCGGCAGCAACGGCAACGGCCTGGCGATGGTCAACCTGAACGACGGCGTGAACGTCGACACGACCAACGCCACCGCAGTCACGGTGAACACCGATTAACATGCCTGCGACTGACGTCGAAATTGTCAGTGCGGCCTTAGTGGCCCTAGGCGACGCGCCCATCACCTCTTTGGAGGATGATGGCGCGGGCGCCGAGGCCGCGCGGGCGCTTTATCCCTTTGTTCGATCGGCCATGTTGACCGTGCATCGCTGGGGCTTTGCCAGTGCACAGGCGGAGTTGGCCAAGCTGGCGGCCATCCCGGTTGCTGATTACGACTTCGCCTATGCGCTGCCGGCCGACTTCCTGCACGCAGTTGCACTGGGAGGCCAGCGGAACCGCGGGCGCGGCTGGCCCTATCGCGTTGCAGAGGGCCGCGTGCACACCAATGCCGATCCGGCCATTCTGAGCTATGTCTATGATGCGCCAGAGGCCATCTGGCCGCCCCACTTCGTGGCGCTGATGCGCGCGCAACTTCGGGCCGAATTGTGCATGGCGGTGACGGAAGATCACCAGCGCTATGGCGCCTTCCTGCAGCAAGCCGAGCTTGAGCTGAGCCGCGCCAAGCGGATCGATAGCCAGCAGGCAACGCCGATTGTCATCCAGTCGTTTCCGTTGATCGACGCCAGAGGCTAGCCCGATGGCGCGCCGTGGCTTCGAACAGCATTTTTCCTTCACAGCCGGCCAGATCGACCATGAAGCGGCTGGCCGCGAAGACGTGGCGCCGTTCTATGCCAGCGCCCGCGTACTACGCAACATCACCTTGGATCCGCGCGGCATGGCCCGCGCCGCCAATGGCACTGAAATTATCGCCACCATTCCGGGCGCGCTGCGCACCACCCGGTTTCGCTTTTCCGCCGCCCAGCAATACCTGCTGGTGTGGCTGAATTTGTCGCTAAAGATTTATCGTGACGATGCCCTGGTCGCCACCCTGGCCTCGCCCTGGGCTGCGGCTGACGTGCCGTCGCTGATCTGGACCCAGTCGCGCGACACGATGTTCGTGACACACGCCAGCTATCCGACCTACACGCTGCAACGCAAGGGAAGTGATATCGCCTGGAGCCTGACAGTCACTGCCTTTGTCAACGTGCCCAAGGTGCTGTTTGCCCGAACCTATCCGGCCTATACGGTGACGCCTGGCGCCGTTACGGGCAGCGGCGTTACCCTGACCGCCAGCGCCGACTTTTGGCGCGCTGCCGATGTGGGCGCCATCGTCAACGGCAATTCCGGGCAAGCCCGCGTAGTTGGCTATACCAGCCCCACCGTTGTGACCGTCGACGTTACCAGCGACTGGCCCAATACCAACCCGATGGTGCCGGGTGCATGGCTGTTCCGCATGGATGGCTACCTGGGGCCACCAGTGAACTTGACGCCCAGCGCAACCGCGGGCGAAACCGTAACTGTCACCCTGAGCGCGCCCTATTTCGTTGACGATGATGTCGACGCCTTCATCCGCGGCAACCAAGGCGAGGCGATTATCACGCAGGTGGTATCCACCACCGTGGCACGTGTCGCGGTGCAAGAGCCGTTTCAGAACATCAACACGATCACGGCCGGGAATTGGGAATTTCGGCGTCTGACAGAACCTGTTTGGAGTGCGCGCCGCGGCTATCCAGCTGCCTGCGCACTGCACGAGGGCCGGCTTTACTTGGCGGGCCACCGCGACCGACCGAACCGGATTGACGGCTCTACCATCGCCGACCCTTACGATTTTAAGGTAGGGCTTGACCTGCTAGATACCGATGCCGTTGCCGCAGAGCTGGGTGGCAATGAGGTGTCGAACATTCATTCGCTGTTCAGCGGCGACGGACTGTTCTTGCTGACGGACAACGGCGTGTTCGTTCAACGCACGGGCGCAGGCATCACGCCGAACACCTTCATCCCGCGCAAGGATATCGACCAGCCCGCCGCGGCCGTGCAGCCGGTAGCCTTGGAACGGGCCATGGCCTTTGTCCAGGCCAGTGATGGCGGCACGGCAGTTGGCATTAACGAGGTCGTCTATAACGATGCCTTGTCCGGCTATGACCAGCAGGATTTGTCGATCCTGGCGCGCAGCTTGATCACGGGGCCGTTCCGGATCGCGGTGCGCCGTGGCGACGCAGCAGCGAACGCGACGCATTTGTTCGTCTTGAATGGCGATGGAACCATGGCCGTCCTGAATTCCAAGCGCAGTCAACAAGTGGCCGGTTGGACGCAATGGACCATCGATGGCACCATTTTGGACGTGGCCGTGGTCGGCGAAGCGTTGTACCTGTTGACAGAGCGTGACATCGCCGGCCAGCCGACGATCTTTTTGGAAAAAGAGGTGGAGGGCCTGAACTTGTCTGGCGCCATCCGCCAGACCGCGGGCGCGCCGACGGCCAACTGGGCCGGCTTGAGCCTGTTGGATGGCGAAACAGTGCAGCTGGTCGGTGACGGCAGATTTCTTGGCAATGCGACGATCGTCGCCGGCGCCGTCACCCTGCCTGAGGAAGTGAGTGCGCTGGACATAGGCTTTCCCCGGACATGGGAAATTCTGCTAATGCCGGTGGCGCAGGGCGGTTATCGGCCGCTGGCCGGGCGCCGGCATCGCATTGTCAACGCAACCATCCGCTTCTGGAATACCGCGGGCTGTGCGGTCAACGGCCAAGATTTGAACTTTCCGCGCACCGATGTGGATCAGTTCGACAGCCCGATTACACCCTGGAGCGGTGAGTGGCGGGTGCGAACCTTGGGCTGGTCTGGCGGCAGACGGGCGGAACGTGCCAGGCTGCGGTTGAGCGGCAGCATGCCGTTGCCAGCGACAATCGCCGCCGTGACCCTGGAGATTGCGACGTAATGGGAAAAGCGCTTTCGGTCGCCTTGCCGCTGGTCGCGCTAGCCGGATTGGGAGCCGCGACGGGCGGCTTTGGCCTATTGGCTGCCCCGGCGGCCGCTGGCGCCGCTGGCGCGCCCGTCGCCGCTGGTCTCACGCTGGTGCCAGGCGCAGCAGCCGCCGGCGCCTCGGCCGTGCCGATCGGCTTGGGGTTGAACCTCGGAACGTCGCTGGGCGCCAGCGCCGCCAGTAGTGGTGGCGTTCTGGGCTTTCTGGGCGCGAACGCCAGCACCATCGGCCTTGGCCTTTCTGGGCTTAGCACGGTTTCGGGCATCTTCGGACAGCAGCAGGCCGCCGCCGAACAGCAGCGCCTGTTGGCACGACAATTGACATCGCAAAGCGAGTTGCAGGGTGCCAGCCTGGCGCTGCAAGTCCAGCGCGATGGCTTGGCCTTCGCGACGGCGGAACAGGAAAACCAATTGCGACTGCAACGCACGCTGGCCGCCCAGGGTGTGCGGCTGGCCGCGGCGGGTCTTGATCTGGGCGCCGGCAGCGCGGCCGACGCCCGCACCGCCGCTTTCACCAGTGCTGAGCGAGAATTGCGGATTTTGCGGGCAGGCAACCTGTTCAACGCCGCGGACCGAAACCTGAGCACGTCCAGCTTCCAGGCCGACCAGGCCGGGCTAGCGTCGACGAGCAACACGATCAGCCGCCGCGCGACGGCCGGCATCACGCAAGACCTGCTAGGTTTCAGTCAAGTTGCTTTGCGAGCTGCCGCCTGATGGGGATTGCTCCGCGCCCCTTCCAAGGTCGCAGGCCCGTCTCGCAAATCGATGAGGTGCCGAGCTTTCAGTCCCGCGGCCTGGCCTTGCCTGGGGGGCGGATCATCACGCCGCGCTTGCAACCGCCGGCGGCCGCTGGCGCAGGCGACGTGTTTCAAGGCGTGGCGACGGCGGCCGGCGCGCTGGCGAATGTGGCACTGGAAATCGGCGCCCGTGATCAGCAACGCCGCGAGACATCCGCCCTAGCCCGTGCCGAAATTGCCATCAACGAACGGATTGCGGCTTCGGCACGTGAGACCGATGGCAACCCTAGAGCCTTTTCGGCCCGGCTGAGCGCCGACCGCACGGCTGTGCTGGAGCAAGTTCCAGAGAGCCTGCGCGAGCGCATTGGCCTGGCGTTCGACCAAAAGGCCAGTGTGGCAGGGATCGCCGTCGCCGATGCCGACGACGCGAACGCGGATCGCCGCACAATGGCGCGGGCCTTTATCCAAAGCGATGAAACGCTGGCGAGGCTGGCGCGGAAAACGCCGGAAAACCGCGCGGCCTTCGATGCCGCTGCCGTTACCTATCGCGATCAATTGCTAGCTCAACTGCCGCCGGGCCTGCGTGACCAAGTGGCGATTGGCCTGGAGGAAAAGATCAGCCGCGGGCGGCTGGCAATCGAAAGCAACATCGAAGCGCGCGCCGACCGCGCCCGCACGGCAGCGCAGGCAGCGGCCTTTGCCCGTGCTGAGTTTGCGAGCGAACAGCAGCTGGTGGGGATTGCGCAGGCGGTTGGGGACGACCTGGAAGCCTTCGACAGTCGCGCCCAGGCCGTGCGCGAGGCGGTTGTCGCCAGCCAACCGGCTGCCCTGCGTGAGGCGGCAGCATTATCGTTCGACCGCAAGACGTTTCGGCTACGCACCGATCTGGCGGGACAAATCGCCAGGGCAGGCAAAGCGCGGGACGAGATCACCCTGCTGACCACGGCAGAGCGCGCCCAGGCTCAGGCCGAAACCGCCATGCGCGCGGGCGACATGGATCAGGTCGGCGAGGCAGTGGCCCGCTTCACCGCCGCCCGTGCGGCGCTGGCGGCAGGCGAGATGCAATCGCCCGGCCAGATCGTCAAAATGGGCGAAGACTTTACGACATCGCTGGCGAAGCAGGGTGTTCTGGCCCAGTTCGATCAAGCGCTGGAACAAGGGCCAGCAGCGGCCCGCCTGTTTGCCGACGCCTTTGCCCGCGGCGAATTGCAAAGCGATGACTTCACGCCAGACCAGCGCCGGGCACTGACGGCCAGCATGCTGGAAGGCGTGAGCCGCCACGACCGCGCCCACCAGGATGCCACCCGCCGCACCGCCACCGACACCAAGGTGGCAGTCGCGGCGTTGAACGCCGGACGCACCTATACCGGCCTGGACGATTTGCGCACCCGCCTGACCCAATTGGGCGACAGCGACAGCCTGGTGGCGTTGCAAGAGGCCGAAAATCTGCAAGCTGAAATGGCTGCGGTGGCGCGACTGCCGCCGCAACAAGTGCAAGCCTATGTGGCAGAGGCCCGCGGCGCTGGTGTGCAGGATGCCGCCAGCGCCGCGCGCCTGACGGCGTTGGAGAAATTGCAGACGACCCAAGATACAGGGTTGCGCGCCGATCCGGTCCAATATGGGGAAGATTACGGACTGATCGCCCAACCTGTTGCCATCGACCCGACCACCCCCGCAGCACTGCCGGCGGCGCTGGCTGTGCGCCGCGAACAGATGGCGGCACTGGAAAACGACATGGGCCGGCGTTTGGCGTTGCTGAAACCTGCTGAAGTTACCGCGTTGCAAAACGCCTTTGCGTCCGCCGACAGCGAACAGGCGGCCGTGCTAACGCGGCTGGTGGTCAATGGCGCAGGCGATCGGGCGGTGGATGTGTTCCAGGCGGTGCACCGCCAGGCGCCGCTGGCCGCCCATGCTGGCGCACTGCTGGCCACCAGCCATGCATTCGACCCTATTGCAATCCAAATGTTCGATGGCGATCAGGCGCTGCGCGACAAGCTGGTGACGTTGGCGCCGCCAGCCATCCGTGATGCGTGGTTTGCCGAGAACGCCGGCCCGGCGCTGGCGCTGGCGCCAGAAGCCGAAGCCGCAGTGCGACTGGCCGCTGATGCGCTGTTCGCCAGCACGGCCCGCCGCACAGGGCTT